>ENA-OQBU01000030-OQBU01000030.1-human-gut-metagenome-genome-assembly--contig:-NODE-30-length-48466-cov-4.267341_pt1 | contig 48466 bp, 67 predicted proteins | sample MGYA00242492_ERZ504566 | MGnify/ENA primary metagenome ERZ504566 (study PRJEB26092, sample SAMD00036261) | human gut metagenome | host: Homo sapiens | study: EMG produced TPA metagenomics assembly of...
TATTGATGACGTCGACAGGCGGGGTGGTTCCCCGCGTACGTGCCATCTGAGTAACCGAGGGGAGGGCGCACATGGGAATGACTGGTGCATACGAGCGCAATCTCGATGCAAAAGGTCGTCTGTCCCTGCCTGCACCCCTTCGCGAGGAGCTTGGAGAGCACGTTCGCGTGTTCAAAGCCCTGGATGTCGATGCTCTGTACGTGTTCTCTGCCGAGGCCTTCGATAAGTGGGTCGAAGGACTCTTCGCGGGTCGTGAGGGCCACGAGGGTTTAACCCGCGTGACATTAATGACCAGAAGCTCATGAGGGCGATCAACAAGCGCACCACGTCGATGGACGTGGACAGCGCCGGTCGTATCGGTCTTTCCGAGTCTCTCCGCAAGCAGGCGAACCTCGACCGCGAGGTCACGGTTGTGGGCAACTACGACCACCTTGAGGTTTGGGATCGCGCCGCGGCCGATGAGGACGATGACGATGAGGCCCTGCTGGACCTCTTCTTCTCGTAAGGGCAAGGCACGGGTAACGGATGGAGCGTGGGATCTTGACACAAGAATATCGGCATGAACCTGTCATGCTCGGCGAAGTGCTTGAGTCGCTGCGGCTAAAGAGCGGCTCCGTTGTCTGCGATTGCACCCTTGGCGGTGCCGGCCATTCGGTAAAGATGGCCGCGCAGGTGGGGGAGACGGGCCTTTTGCTCGGCGTCGATCAGGACGACATGGCCCTCGAGGCCGCTGGCGCCCGTCTGGACCGCGAGGTTCCCGGCGTTCCGCACCGGCTGCTGAAGGGCAACTTCGGCGACTTGGACGAGCTGCTTTGCTCGGCCGAGGTGCCCGGGGTCGATGGCTTCCTGTTCGATTTGGGCGTTTCGTCGCCGCAACTCGATATCCCTGGCAGGGGCTTTTCGTATAACGAGGACGCCCCATTGGACATGCGGATGGATCCGGGTAATAACACCTTAAACGCAGCTGAGGTCATCAACACCTATAACGAACACGACCTCGCCCGGATTCTACGCGTCTACGGCGAAGAGAAGTTCGCCTCGCAGATCGCGCGCGAGATCGTGCGCCGCCGCGAGCAAGAACCGATCGAAACCACCGGCCAATTTGTCGAGATCATCAAGGCGGGTATCCCGGCTGCCGCTCGTCGGCATGGTGGACACCCGGCCAAGAAAAAGTTTCCAGGCCATTCGCATCGAGGTCAATCACGAGCTCGATGTGCTCGAACGAGGGCTTGATGCCGCCACCAGGTGGCTCAACCCGGGCGGACGTATCTGCGTCATCTCGTATCACTCGCTCGAGGACCGTATCGTAAAGAACCACTTTAAGGAGATGAGCCAGGGGTGCACGTGTCCGCCGGAGATTCCGGTGTGCGTGTGCGGCAACGTGCCGATACTCAAGGTCATCACCCGCAAACCCCTGGTTGCCCAGCCTGATGAGGTTGAGCGCAACCCTCGGGCGAGATCAGCCAAAATCCGCGTGGCGCAGCGTCTGTAGGCGCGACCGCGCGATATTGGACCTCCCGCTCGCACCATAAACGAAGCTTAAACACACTACCAACGTACTCGGGATGGGAGGCGGCATATCATGGGCTACAACACTTCAAGCGCAGCACTCGCCTATGATATGAACGCCATGCCCGCCTATCGTGAGACGCCGCAGGCCCCCGTTGCTCCCCGTGAGCAGCGCACGCCGCGCTTTGATGTCTACACGGGCGCGGGCCGTCAGGCAAACCAGGCGGTAAGCCCGGTTTCATGAGCGTTCTTAAAACGTTTTTGCATCATTGCGGCTATCTTCATGACGATCGGCGTCGCCCGCGTGGCGCTCGCCGGCGTTACGGCCCAGGTGCTCAACAGCAACGCCGAGCTTACCAACACGCTCGAAAAGGCGACCGATGAGAGCTCCGACCTGGAGGTCATGCATTCGGTCTATGGCGCCGACACGCGCATTCGCGACCTTGCGGGCGCTTATGGCATGGTGGAGCCCAGCGAGAGCGTTACACTTGACTTTTCGCAGGATGCAGCCGCGGGCGCCAACGCGACCGCGACCGCTCAGTAGCAAGACGGTAGCTGAGTATGACAAATGACTATCGCCGCGGTTCCGATAGGGGCCGCGGTTCTGGACGTCCCTCGTCGCGGGGACGTTCTGGTTATCAAGGAACGGGTCGGCAATCTTACACGCCGGGCGGTCCCGTGGCACGACCCGGCGTCGCGACTTCGCGGCTCGGGCGGCCCTCAAGTGCATAACACCAGGTCGCGCAAGAGTTCGCCGACCGAATGGCTCACAGGCACGCCTCTGCCTCGCCGCAAAGCCGTCATGGGATTCATTGGGCTTGGCTTGGGCTTGGGCGTCTTTCGCCTTGCCGACTATCAGGTTGTCGAAGCCGATAAACTGCGCGAGCGTGCCGATGCGCGCCGCCTGCTTGCGCAGACCCTCTATGCCAAACGCGGCACTATCTACGACCGCAACGGCAACGTGTTGGCGTCGTCGGTCGAATGTCGCAACATCGCCGTGAACCCGCAGCTTGTCGAGGACGTTGACAAGACGGTGTCGGCGCTGGTCAAGGCAACTGGAATCGATAAAAAAGACCTGCCGCAAGCTCGTTGAGTCCGATGGAACCTGGGTGTATATCAAGCGCCAGGTGGACGAAGACGATGCTGCGACGCTGGAGAAGAAGAACCTGCCGGTGTGCTTTTTGAGCAGGCCATGAAGCGCGTATATCCATACGGCAATCTGGCATCGCAGGTGCTGGGTGTAGTGAATGTGGACAACGATGGCTTGACGGGTCTCGAAAAGCAATACAACAAGCTTCTGACCGGCACGAACGGTTCTCTCGTACGCGAGCGCGCGAGGGACGGCAGCTATATCGCGGGCGGTGCCTATAAAAAGGTGGCTGCGGTCGACGGCGTTGATATCGTGACGACGCTCGACGTCAATATCCAGCGTGCGGCCGAGGATGCCCTGGCAGAGGCAGTTGAGAAGACTAAGGCCAAGAACGGCTCGGCGCTGGTCACCGATCCTACGACAGGCGAGATTTTGGCAGCCTGCTCGTACCCGACCTACGACCAGACCGATCTGGAGAATGCCAAGACCGAGGATATGAATCTGCGCCTGGTCACCGACGCCTACGAGCCCGGCTCGGTCTTTAAGACGCTCGTGGCGGGCGCCGGCTTCGACTTGGGCGTCGTGCGATCGAGTACGTCGTTTGAGGTGCCGGCGAGCATCAAGGTGGGCGACGATACCGTCACCGATGCCGACAAGCGCGACTATGCCATGACCATGGATGTGCGCGAGATGATGCGCCGTTCGTCCAACGTGGGCTTTGTCCTGGTGGGGCGCAAGATCGGTGCCGACGACTTTGCCGCCTATGTGGACAAGTGGGGCATCGGTCACAGCTCGGGTGTCGATTTTCCGGGAGAGAGCCTGGGTATCGTCAAGGAGCGTGACCAGTATGACGGCGCCACGCTGGGCTCGATGAGCTTTGGACAGGCACTGTCCGTCTCGCCGATTGAGATCGCACGTGCCGTGGGCGGCATCGCCAACGGCGGCGTGATGATGACACCGCACTTCTATAAGTCCAGCAAAGGCGACGAGAAGGACTGGGGTGAAGGCGAGCGCGCGATTTCGGAGGACGCCGCATCCCAGGTGACATCGTGCATGCAGACGGTCGTGTCCGAGGGAACGGGCGTTGGCGGCGCGGTTGACGGCTATGACGTGGCGGGTAAGACCGGTACGGCCGAACGTGCCGACGAGAACGGCGGCTACCTCAAGGAGAACTACATGTCGTCCTTTATGGGCTTTGCACCGGCACAATCGCCCAAGGTGCTGTGCTATATCACGCTCGACGGAACGCCGAGCGGCTCAGATGCCGCTGCGGTGCCGTTCCAGTCCATTATGGCCAACGCGCTCGACGTGCTGGGTATCCCGCACACGAAGTAGGGGGTTACAATCTTTGGGGCGTTGTTTGTTGTCCCATATGAGGGTGTTCACATGCCCTGCACCACGCATGTGCGGCGCTGGGATACAATACGCCGATAGCATTATTAGGTTTACAGGGGAGCTGCAATGATAGAGATCGCCGTCAACAACCTCGCGGCCGCAACAGGGGCCCGAACCGTGACGGGAGAAGCCGATCGGGTATGCCGCGGGTGCGTTATCGACTCGCGCCAGGTCGAGGAAGGGACGATTTTCGTCGCCTTTCCCGGTGAAAACGTCGACGGCAATGATTTTGCTTCCCGTGCCGTCCAGTCGGGTGCCGGCGCCGTCGTGATGACGCGTGAGCCCGAGGCTGAGCTGGTCTCGCTGGCGCAGGACAAGGGGTGCGCCATCCTGCTGACCGATGATCCCGAGGAGTTTCTGCTGCGTTTGGCGCACACGTATCGCCTGGAGCTTGGCTGCCTGGTCGTTGGCATTACCGGTTCCATCGGCAAGACGACGACCAAGGACGTGCTCGCCGCCGTGCTCGCCAAGCGCTATCGTGTCTGGGCCACCAAGGGCAATTTCAATAACCTGATCGGCATGCCGCTCACGGTGCTTTCCGCTCCGGCCGATACCGAGGTCCTGGTGCTCGAGATGGGCATGAACCATTTCCACGAGATTGAGCGCCTGTCCCAGTCCGCCAATCCCAACCTTGCCATCGTAAGCAAGATTGGTACCTCTCACATCGGCATTTTGGGCAGCCGCGAGAACATCGCCCGCGCTAAGGCCGAGATTGTCCAGGGTATGTGCGCCGCCGGCGACTTCTTGCCGCTGCTGGTTTTGGGCGGTGAGGACGACTTTACGCCGTTCATTCGCGATACGTTCGCCCAGCCTGCTGGTATCGATGTGATGCTGGCCGGCGTCTCGGACGATGATGAGGTCCGTGCCCGCGACATTCGTGTTGATGACGAGGGACGTCCGGTCTTTACGCTCGATTTTGGCCAGGGTGAGACGATCGATACCATGCTTGCCATCCCCCGGCGTGCAGTCCGTTCCTAATGCCGTTAAGGCGCCGCGGTTGCCTATCGCTTGGGCGTGACGCCCGAGCAGATCGATGCTGCCTTTAGGGGCCTCACGATCACCGGTCGCCGCCAGGAGATCAAGCGCGCCAAGAGCGGTGCCCGCGTCATCGACGATTCCTATAACGCCAGTGCCGAATCCATGGCTGCTGGCCTCGATCTACTGTGCTCGCTTTCGTGCACGGGGTCTCGCATGGCGATCCTGGGCGAGATGGGCGAGATGGGCGATGAGGCTCCTCGCATGCATGAGCTCGTGGGCGCCTATGCGGCCGCCAAGAAGCTCGACATGCTGGCGTGCGTGGGTGGTGAGCTGGCCCAGCTTATGGCCGATGCCGCGCGCATGATGGGCATGGACGAGGACCGCATCCAGGTGTTCTCCGATTATCAGCAGGTGCTCGACCGCATGGGCGGCGCGCTTGAAAAACATGATGTTGTACTGGTCAAGGGTTCCCGCTTTGTTGAGCTCGACCGCTTTGTGGAAGGTGTGTGCTAGCCCATGTTCGGCAATCCCTCGTATCCAACGTATCAGGCTTTTTTGGGGCTTGGCATCGCCGCTGCCATTGCGCTGCTGCTCATGCCGTGGTGGATCAAGCTGCTGAAGGTCGAGGGTATCGGCCAACAGGTCCGAGCCGACGGCCCCAAGCGTCATTTGATTAAACAGGGTACGCCGACCATGGGCGGCGTCATCATCCTTGTTGCGATTTCGCTGACCTGCCTGCTGATGGGCAAGCTCACCACCGAGCTCGTGCTCGTGCTGCTCGCCACGCTGGCGACCGGCGTGCTGGGCCTGATCGACGACCTGACCTCCGTTACGCATGGGCGCTCGCTCGGTCTGACGCCTCATGCCAAGATGATCGGCCTAACCATTATCTGTGTCACCTTTACGGTACTTGCCGTTACTGGTGCGGCGTCGCCCCCGAGATTCGTTTTCCCGGCGGCCTGACGATTGACCTTGGCGTGCTTTCGACCACCATCTGCGGCCTTTCGTTCCCGTGGCTCTACATTGTCTTTTGCTGGCTGATGATCGCCCGGTCTTTCTAATGCCGTGAACCTGACCGATGGCCTTGACGGTCTTGCTGGCGGCACCTCCATGATTGCCATGCTCGCCATGGCTGCCATGGCGTTTTTGCACGGAGACGTGAACCTGTCCATCTTCTGCACCGCGTGTGCCGGTGCCTGCTTGGGCTTTCTGTGGTTCAACTGCTATCCGGCGAGCATCTTTATGGGCGATACCGGCTCGCTTGCCCTGGGCGCCGCGTTTGCCTGCACGTCCATCATGACCAACACCGAGGTCGTCTCCCTTATCATCGGCGGCCTGTTTATCGTTGAGACCCTGTCGGTCATGATTCAGGTTGTCTACTTCCACTTTACGCACAAGCGCGTCTTCCTTATGGCGCCCATCCATCATCATTTCGAAAAGAAGGGCTGGGCCGAGACCAAGGTCGTCATCCGTTTTTGGATTATCGCTGCTGCCTTTGATGCCGTTGGCCTTGCTCTGTTCTTCCAGTTGGGATAGTGGTCTTTCATGTCTCTTGCTGATGTCTTTAGCCTGCTCGTTTTGGGTCAGGGCAAATCCGGTCTCGATGTCGCCCGCTGGGCGCTGGCACATCCCGAGCGCGTAAGTGCCGTTACCGTGTATGGCGGTGGCACCTCTGAGCCCAATGACGCCACGCGTGCGCTCGAGGCTGCTGGTGCGTCGTTTGTCTATGGGACCGAACAGGTCGAGGGCGCCTATGACGTATGCGTGACGTGCCCGGGCATCTCGGAGTTCTCGGGCTTCTTTAAGGCTGGGCGCGAGCATGCCGCCCAGATTATGGGTGAGCCCGAGTTTGCCTATCGCCTGTCGCCCGATAACTGGATTGCCATCACGGGCACCAACGGCAAGACGACCACCACGTCGCTGACTGATTATCTGCTTAAGGCTGCCGGCGAGGCCAGCGTTGCTGTCGGCAACATCGGCGAGCCGCCGGTCAACGAGATTGACGGCCGAGCCCACAACGAGTGGTTTGTGGCTGAGCTCTCGAGCTATCAGATTGCTACGACAACCGAGCTCCACCCCCGCGTGGCGGTGCTGCTCAACATCACTCCCGACCACTTGGGCTGGCATAAGAGTCATAAGAACTATGCGCTTGCCAAGATCAAACTGTTTGACAATATGGTCGATGACGATCTGGTGGTTGTCGACGTCGAAGCGCCGGCATTCACGAGTTCGATGAGTACATCTACACGCCGGGTCGTCGCATCTGCAAGGTTGCCTTTGACGAGCCTGAGGGCGAGGATGCCGCCTTTGTGCGCGATGGCAAGATGATCGTGCGTCTGAAGGGTGTCGAGACCCCGCTCATCGCTACATCCGAGCTCAAGATCTCGGGCCATCACAATGTTATCAATGCCCTGTGCGCTGCCACGGCTGCCTTGGCGGTCGGTGCCGATGTCGACGGTGTCTGCCGCGGTCTGGCCTCGTTCCAGCCGCTCGAGCACCGCGTGGAGCCGTGTGGCGAGATTGACGGCGTGCGCTACGTCAACGATTCCAAGGCGACTAACACCGATGCGGTCGAGAAGGCACTGACGGCATTTCCCGATGACGACGTGATCTTGCTGCTCGGCGGCCACGATAAGGGTACGCCGCTTGCGGACTTTGCCCGCGTCGTTATGGACAACGTGCGCTCGGTCGTTTGCTTTGGCGATGCGCGCGAGCGCTTTACCGCCGCTATGGACGAGGCCGATGTCGATGGTGACGTGGATATCGCCCAGGCGGATGACCTGCGCGATGCCGTGGACGTCGCCCGTTCGCTGTCGAGCCGTGGCGACGTGATCTTACTTTCTCCTGCCTGCTCTTCGTTCGATGAGTTCTCGGGCTATGAGGAGCGCGGCCGCGTGTTTAAGGACTATGTGGCCCAGCTTGCCGCTGCGGCGAAATCGCAAATGGAATAGGGGTTGCCGGTGAGAGAGGAGAGCCCCCGACAAGGTATGAGGAGGCCCGACTCGGACCGTGCTTCCTCGCGGCGCAGCACACCGCGTTCCGGTCGCGGCGGGCAGACGTTTAGCGAACGCTATATTGCCGGCGTTCCCGCCCGTATCATGCGCCCCCGTTTGATATTCATGGCCTGCCTGTTTACATTGGTGTGCTTTGGCCTGCTGATGGTGTACTCGGCGTCTTCGGTCGAGGCGCTGCACGAGAATGGCTCGGCGACGTTTTTTCTGGGTCGACAGGCCGCGTTTGCCGGAGTTGGCGTGCTGGCTATGGTTGCCATCGTGCGCATCTTGCCGGACAGTTGGTTTGGGGAAGACGTGCTCAGGATCTTCCTCATAGGCATGATAGGGCTACTGTTTCTGGTGTTCTTGGTGGGCAGCGGCAGCCGTGGCGCCACGCGCTGGCTCAACATTGCCGGCATTCAGTTCCAGCCTTCCGAGTTTTAAAGCCATTTGCCATTGCGTATTCGGCCATCATGCTTGATCGTTTCTTTTCGCCCGGTGGCAACATCAACGAATTCCTTCGCAAGATGGGCATCTACTTGGGCATTTCGCTCTTTCTGATCTTTATCCAGCCCGATTTCGGTACTGTCCTGATCATCCTGTTGACCCTCATGTGCATGGCGTTGTTTGCGGGTCTCGACCCCAGATTTATCATCGGCGTGCTAATCTTCGGCATTCTCGTGATTGTGATTGCGCTTGTTGCAGAGCCGTACCGTATGGTGCGTATTCAGGTTGCCTTGAACCCTTGGGCCGACGAGTATGGTGACGGCTATCAGGCTACGCTTGCCATCATGGCCTTTGCCTCGGGCGGTCTGTTCGGCCGTGGCATCGGCAACTCAACCATGAAGTACTCGTATCTGCCCGAGGCGCACAATGACTACATCCTGGCCATCATTGGCGAGGAAGTCGGTTTTGTCGGAACCGTGCTGTTCTTCTTGGTGTTTGCGATGCTGATCTATTCGGCGTTTCGCATTGCCGAGCAGGCGACCGATCGTCGGGGCGCGCTTATGGCGTCTGGCTCCGCGGTCATTCTCGCGGTGCAGTTTTTGATTAACGCGTTGGGCATCCTCAACGTGTTTCCCATGACGGGCAAACCGTTGCCGTTTATTAGCTACGGCGGTTCGTCGATTATTGTGTCGCTTATGCTTGCCGGATTGATCCTGCGCGTTTCGTACGAGAGCGCCCGTCGCGATGAGTACGACCGTCGCCGCGAGAGCTTTGCCGTTATGGATGAGAGTACCGCTGGCGTGCCCCACGTGCCCCACGTGCGCGGCGAGCGATCTTCGCGTAGCGGTTTTACCGTCCTGGATGGCTCTGCGACCGAGCCGGCAGTCCGCCCGCGTCAGCGAACGGCGCCGCAAGGTCGTCCTCAGCGCCCCAGCCCTCGCAACGCGGGCGGCGGATATAATCGAATCGATTTGAACTCGGACCCGTCGGCGCGTCTGCGCACCGACGACCAGGGACCGCGTGTACGAAGGGACTACCATGACCGATAAGATGACCGTTGCTATTGCAGCCGGCGGCACGGCAGGACACATCAACCCCGCGCTCGCCTTGGCCGAAGAGCTGCGTGACCGTGGCCACCACGTTGTGTTCGTGGGCCAGTCGCGCAAGCTCGAGGGTCGTCTGGTCCCCGAGGCTGGGTTTGATTTTGTGCCCATTACGGTCACGGGCTTCGACCGCTCCCGTCCTTGGACGGCGCTGACCTCGCTGTGGCGCGTCAACAAAGCCAAGCGTGCGCTCGCCAGTCATTTCTCAAAGGTCGGCAAGCCCGACGCTGCCATCGGTTTCGGAGCCTATGTCGAGGTTCCGCTGCTGGGGTGGTGCAAGGGCGCGGGCGTCCGTATCTGCTGCATGAGCAGAACTCTGTTCCGGGCCTGGCCAACAAGATGATGAACTCCCACGCCGCCCGCGTGTGCATCTCGGTGCCGGCAGCGCGTTCGGTCTTTGAGCGCGAAGGTGACCCTGGCCACGTGCTCATGACCGGCAACCCCGTACGTCGCTCGGTGATCGAGGGCGATCGCGCTCGCGGCCGCAAAGCACTTGGCGTTCCCGAGGACGCTACGCTGCTGCTCGTCTTTGGCGGTTCACTTGGCGCCCAGCACCTCAACGAGCGCGTGGTTTCGCTCAAAAACGAGCTGCTTTCGCGCAAGAACCTCTATGTGTTGCATTCGACGGGTGCCGACGGCTTTGAGGAGACCGAGCGCGCTTTGGCGCTGACGCCCGAGGAGGCGAAGCGTTACCGCGTCCAGTCTTACATCGACAACATGGGCGATATGCTGGCTGCTGCCGATTTGGTGCTCTCGCGTTCGGGCGCATCGAGCGTGGCCGAGATCGCTGCGCTCGCCGTACCTTCGGTGCTCGTGCCGTATCCGCATGCGACGGCCGACCACCAAACCACCAATGCCCGTTATCTGGTCGACGCCGGGGCCGGCGTGCTCTGCGCCGATGCCGATATCGACGGTTTTGCCTTTGCCGATGAACTGCTGCACCTGGTCGATGACGCGGCGGCGCGCGACGCCATGCGTCAGGCGGCGCGTGGTCTGGCTCAGGATAGGGCCGCCGCTCTTCTGGCGGATGCGGTAGAGGGTTTGCGTTAGTTAGACGGGATATCGTCGGTCGCCCTCGCGCTGATGCGGTAGGTGCGGTACAGTTAACGGGTTACAGGCAGTGTTTACGCAAGGAGTACACGAGCACATGGCTGATTCCCAGACTGCAACCTCCGCGCCCGAGTTTAAGAGCGCCCACTTTATCGGTATCGGCGGCGCCGGCATGAGCGGCATCGCCCTCGTTCTGCACGAGCGCGGTTATGCCGTTACCGGCTCCGACCTTAAGACGTCACGTTATATCCGCCAGCTTACCCGCGCTGGTGTGAAGGTGCATGTGGGCCATGAGGCCGCCACGATCGACGAGGTCAAGCCCGACGTGGTTGTTGTCTCCACCGCTATTCCGGAGTCCAACCCTGAACTCGTGCGCGCTCGCGAGCTTGGTATTCCCGTGTGGCCCCGTGCCAAGATGCTCTCTGCTTTGGGCCACGGCTACACCACCGTCGCTGTTGCCGGCACGCATGGCAAGACCACCACGTCTTCGATGTGCGCCACCATGCTCGACCGCATGGGCCTGGATCCGAGCTTCTTGATCGGCGGCATCGTCGAGGGCTATGACACGAACGGCAAGAACGGCTCGGGCGACTACTTTGTCGCCGAGGCCGACGAGTCCGACAGCTCCTTCCTGTTCCTGAACCCCAACGTGGTCATTGTGACCAACGTCGAGGCCGACCACCTCGATCACTACTCGGGTATCGAGGAGATCGAGGCAACTTTCGCCAAATTCATGAGCTTGGTGGGCGAGGACGGCACCGTCATCGTCTGCGGTGAGGACCCGCATCTGGTCGAGCTCGCCAAGTCGACGGGCCGTCACGTGCTTTCCTACGGCTTTGCCGAGAGCAACGACATCGTCTGCATGCACCCGGATGTCAAGGGCATCCAGAGCGACTTTATCGTTCGCTTTGAGGACGGCACTGAGCACGCTGTGGAGATCAAGAGCAATCCCGGTCGCCACAACATGCTCAACGCCACGGCGGTGCTCACCGTCGCCCATGTCCTGGGCCTTGACATCGACGCCGCCGCCAAGGCGCTCTCGAGCTTTGAGGGCGTCCGCCGTCGCTTTACCCACGTGGGCGATATCGATGGCATCACCGTGGTCGATGATTACGGCCATCACCCCACCGAGATCAAGGCGACGCTTGCTGCTGCTTCGTCGCTGGGCTACAAGCACGTCGACGTCGTGTTCCAGCCGCACCGCTATTTCGCGCCTGCAGGCCCTGTGCGACGACTTTGCCGATGCATTTGCCAATGCCGATAAACTGCTGCTGATTGATGTGTTCTCGGCTGGCGAGATGCCCATTCCGGGTGTCACCTCTAAGATGCTCGCCGATACCGTGCGCGCCAAGCATCCTGGCAAGGAGGTCGTGTACTGCTCCAGCCGTCTTGAGCTCAATCAGGAGCTCGAGCAGATGGTGGGCGAGGGCGATCTGCTGCTCACTATGGGTGCCGGTGACGTTACGACCGTCGGCCCCGAGTTCATTGAGTATCTGATTGCCAAGAAAGACGCTTAAGTCTAATGGGTCTGTTTAACGCCGTCATGGCGCTCTCGGGCATGATCGACACGGATGTGATCGAGGACGAGCGCCTTGCGCGTCATACGAGCTATCGTATCGGCGGCAAGGCCGACCTCTTTGTGACGTGCCATAGCTATCATGCCCTCCGCCGCGCCGTGGCGGTGCTCGATCGCGAGCAGGTGCCGTGGGTCATCATCGGTAAGGGCTCCAATCTGCTGGTTGCCGATGGCGGTTATCGCGGTGCCGTCATTTCGCTCGGACGTGAGTTTCAGCGCACGGTTGTTGCCGATGACGGTTGTACGCTGACGGTCGGTGCGGGCGTGATGTTTGCGCGCCTGGTCAACGATGCCCTGTCGCGTAGCCTCTCGGGCCTTGAGTTTGCCGTCGGCATCCCTGGTTCGGTCGGCGGTGCGATATCTATGAATGCCGGCACACGGACCGAGTGGATTGGCTCGCTGGTTGAGGATGTCGTAACGTTTGACCCGGCATCCGGTATCAAGCATTATGCGGGGTCCGAGATCACTTGGGGCTACCGCGAATGTAGCCTTCCCCGCAATGAGATCATCCTCGAGTGCGTGCTCAAGCTTAAACCGGCGCCCAAGGCCGACATTCGCGAGCGCATGGAACGGTACCTGACGAGGCGCAAGCGTACGCAGCCCATGGGTCGCGCATCCTGCGGGTCGGTCTTTCGTAACCCGCCCGATGCGAGTGTGGGCAAGCTTATCGAGGATTGTGGATTAAAGGGTTTTTCGATTGGCGGCGCGGAAGTTTCGCCCGTTCACGCTAATTTTATCGTTAATAACGGAACTGCCTCGGCCGATGACGTTGCCGCGGTTATCAGACATGTGCACGGAAAGGTGAGGGAGGCGTATGGCATCGAGCTCAGACCGGAAGTTAAATTCCTCGGCTTCTAGAGCATCGAAACCCACCTTCCGCCGCGCCGGAGGGCGTTCCGGCGCGCCTGCCAAACCTCAACGCAATACCGTCGCGCACTCTAAGTCTGTCGGGCATGCTCGACAGACCAGTCGTCCGGTTGTCGGCTCGCAGCTCGGTAATCGTCCGGCCGCAAAAAAGTCCTCGCGTCCCTCGGTGACGTCAAAGCCTGTTATGGGCGCCAAGCCTGCCCGTCCTATGGCAACTCCTAAGCCCTCGACAGGAACTAAGGCGGCGCGTCCGAGTCGCACGCTGGGCGCATCGAAACCGCGCTCGCTGACATCGGTGCCGGCTACCGCCAAGAAGCCTCGGGTAAAAAAGGCGTCAACCCGTTGTCTTCACTTAGGGCGATGGCAAATAAAACATCAGACGCCGCTTCTGTCGTTACAGGCAAAGGCAAAATCGTGGGCGGCGTTTTGGCCGTCTTGGCCGTGCTCGTCGTCGTTGCTATCGTGGTGATCAACTCTGGATTGTTTACCGCCACTGATATTCAGATTCAAGGAAGCGAGCATGTGACGAAGCACGATGCTATCCAGCTGATCGATTTGCCCGAGGGAACGTCGCTTTTTAACGTCGATCCCGACCAGATTACCGAGGACCTCAAGCAGAACCCGTGGGTCTCGGGCGTGGATGTCCAGCGTCAGTTCCCACATACGCTCATCATTACGCCGATGGAGCGCAAGGTCATTGCAATTGCCTATATCAGCTCCGATGACCTTGCCTGGGCCATCGGGGATGATGACACCTGGATCGCCCCGCTGTCGACGTCGGTCGAAGTGGATGACCAGGGCAACGTCATCACGACGGGGCAGGGCTCAAATACCCTGACCGGCATTGATGCCGCGCTGGCGCTCGCTAAGCACTATGGCGCGGTGTTGTTGACTGATGTCTCGGCGGATGTCGCTCCGGTTTCCGGCCAGGCGGTGAGCTCCAAGGCCGTTAAGGCTGGCTTGGATTATGTGCGTGGTTTTTCGAGCGAGTTCTTGGGACAAGTCAAGGATATTTCCACGCCTTCGGTCGAAGCCATCTCGGCAAACCTCAATAACGGCATTGAGGTGTCGCTGGGCGATTCGAACGATATCGTCAAGAAGGAGCGCGTAGTCACCAAGCTGCTTTCGCAGGTAGAGGGCGTAACGTATATCAATGTGCGCTCTCCGGGTAACTATACATTTAGGAACGCTCCGACCTCGTAGCGCTGGTTGATGCTTGTTGAGGGGCCATACCACGCCGTTTATCTGGTTTGTTTGGTTTTCACGGTCAATTATTTGACTGATACGTTCATAATGTGCAAACATAATACGGTTTACCTTTGCATTTACTTTCAACCTGAAGGTTAATGTGCGCAGGGGTCGACCCATGCTATGGCTATAACCTTTGTTCGGAGGACCGACATGCACGAGACAGAGATCAACAACTACCTTGCCGTCATTAAGGTGGTCGGCGTCGGCGGCGGTGGTACCAACGCGGTCAATCGAATGATCGAAGAGGGCATCCGCGGCGTCGAGTTTGTTGCCATCAACACCGATGCTCAGGCACTCGCGATCTCTGATGCCGATATCAAGGTGCACATCGGCACCGACCTTACCCGCGGCCTGGGCGCCGGCGCCAACCCCGAGGTTGGCCGCAAGGCTGCCGATGAGTCCCGCGACGACATTGTCGAGGCGCTCGCTGGCGCCGACATGGTGTTCATCACCTGCGGCGAGGGCGGTGGCACCGGTACCGGCGCTGCTCCCATCGTTGCCGATATCGCGATGAACGAGGTCGGTGCGCTGACCGTCGCCGTCGTGACCAAGCCCTTCACCTTCGAGGGCCGCAAGCGCAAGAAGAGCGCCGAGGAGGGCATTAAGACCCTCTCCGATTGCGTTGACACCATGATTGTCATCCCTAACGATAAGCTGCTCGACATCGCCGAGAAGAAGACCACCATGCTCGAGGCCTTCGCGATTGCCGATGGCGTCCTTTCCCAGGGCACCCAGGGCATCACCGACCTCATCACCGTCCCCGGTATCATCAACCTGGACTTCGCCGATGTTAAGACCATCATGAAGCAGGCCGGTACCGCCATGATGGGTATCGGTACCTCTTCTGGGGATACCCGTGCCGTCGACGCTGCCCAGCAGGCCATCTCCAGCCCGCTGCTCGAGAGCTCCATCGATGGCGCCACGCGCGTGCTGCTCTCCATCGCCGGTTCCAAGGACCTGGGCATCCAGGAGATCAGCGACGCCGCCGACGTTGTTGCCAACGCCGTCGACCCCGAGGCCAACATCATCTTCGGTACCGTTGTCGACGAGTCCCTGGGCGATCAGGTGCGTATCACCGTCATCGCTACGGGCTTCTCCGACTCCAACGTCAACCGTCAGGACGAGCTCTTTGCTGCTCAGCAGTCTCAGAGCAAGGCCGCTGCCTCCGCTGAGCCGCAGCGCACCGCTCCTGCCACGAGCCCGGCTCAGGCCGCTCCGACCCGCAACGTCGGTGGCACCGAGCTTCCTAACTTCGGCAACGATCAGTTCGAGCTTCCCGACTTCCTGAAGCGCGGTAGCTTCTAAGTCGTTCTTTGCATTGTTGTGCACAGGGGCGTGTCCGTATGGACGCGCCCTTTTTATTTCGACTTTGTAAACTAGAACCTCCAATCTCTTTACGTTCCCTTTACGATTGCCTCCAGCGCAGCAGGTATCCTTTTAGAGAAGTATGACAGCCGTATAAACGCGGGCTGTAGCGGCGATGCCGCGGTACTTGTGTTATTAGGAGGCTTTAGTATGGCAGCACGTGCGGACAAAGTTTCGCGTGTCGACCATGATGGAGTTACGTTGGTGGAGGGCGCGACATCCGATGTTCGCTTTGCCTTCACCGAGCGTGCCGGTGGTGTTTCCGAAGATGCGTACTCCTCACTCAACTTGGGCTCGCATGTTGGCGATGACCCCTTTGCTGTTCAAGAAAATCGTCGTCGTGCGCTCGAGGCTATGGGTGCCGCGGAGTGCGAGCACAACCTGCTCGTTCCCAATCAGGTCCATGGTGATCATATCGTTGCGGTGACCTCGAACGGCGCCGATGACCTTGAGGACGTTCGCGAGCAGATTGCCGAGGGCTGTGATGCCATCGTCTGCACGGCGCATAACGTGCCCGTGCTGCTCTGCTTTGCCGACTGCGTTCCCGTGGTGCTGGTGGCCCCCGGCGGATTTGCGTGGTGCACTCCGGTTGGAAGGGCACGATTGCACGTATTTCCGCCAAGGCGTGCCAGGCGCTTTGCGATGCTGCCGGTTGCGATGCGAGCGACGTTTCCGCCTATATCGGCCCCCATATCTTGGGTGACGAATATGAGGTATCCCAGGAACTCATGGATCGCTTTGCCGCCGAGTTCTCTTGCATCGATGCGAATACCTCTCGCATGCTCGATCTTTCCGCTGCCATTCGCGAGGCGCTGGTAGATGTCGGTGTCGACGCGGATAATATCGTGGATACCCAGCTTTCGACCGTGCGTCAGAACGACCGCTTTTATTCCTACCGTAACGAGGACGGCACCTGTGGGCGCCATGCTGCGATCGGCGTGATGCTATGAGAAAGATCGTATCGGTCCTGAGCGCCGCTGTGCTTACGCTTACGCTGTGCGCCTGTTCTTCGGGATCTTCTACCTCTTCCATTACCGTGGCCGGCTCCACGACCTGCCTTCCTATCGCCGAGATTGCGGCCGAGGGCTTTAAGGAGGAGACCGGCATCGACGTGCTCGTTTCCGGTTTGGGTTCTTCCGCTGGGATCGAGGCCGTCAGCGCCGGCACTGCCGATATCGCCAGCTCCTCCCGTGGGCTCAATGCCGACGAACAGGATCTGGGCCTGACTCCCATCGTCATTGCCCACGACGGTATTGCGGTCATCGTGAACGACGACAACCCCGTCGATAACCTCTCGACCGAGCAGCTCCGCGATATCTACGCCGGCAAGATTACCAAGGAAAGAGGTCGGTGGCGAGGACCTGAGGATTCAGGTCATCAACCGAGACGAGGCGTCCGGTACGCGCGAGGCCTTCCGTACCATCGTGATGGATGGCACGCCGTTCGATCGCCGCTCGGCTGTTCTTTCGGGTACGGGCCAGGTGCGCGACGTGGTATCTCGTTCGCGTGGGGCCATCGGCTACATTTCACTGGGCTTCGTCGATAGCCTCAACGCCAATACCTCGGTCAAGGCCGTCTCGGTCAATCATGTTGAGGCGTCCGAGAAGACGGTCGCGAGTGGCGGCTATCCCATCTCGCGCGACCTTTACTTCTTTGTGAAGGGTGCGCCTTCGCAGCAGGCGCAGGATTACATCGACTATGTGACGTCCGAAAAGATGGACAAGCAGATTCGCGAGGCGGGCTTTATTCCCGTCACCAACGACGAGAAGGGGAGTGAGTAGCATGGAAGCACAGGAAAACTCCAAGACTGAGCAAAAAGTTCAGACGCCCAAGAAGCGCGAGCTGGCGCTCGTATCGCGCAGTACCTATATCAAGGAGAAGGCGCTGCAGTGGATCTTCTTTGCCTGCGCGTTCTTGGCGGTCGTTACCGTCATCCTGATTTTTGTCTTTACCACGTACTCGGCGCTGCCCGTCTTTACTGACATCGGTCTGGCGGACTTCTTTAGCTTTACGTGGGCGCCTTCCGAGGGCCACTACGGCATCTTGTCGCTGCTTGCCGGCTCGGGTCTGGTGACCGTCGGTGCGCTCGCCATGGGCGTGCCGCTGGGCGTGGGTACGGCCGTTTACCTGGTCGAGATTGCCAGCAAGCGCGTGCGCAAGCTCATCAGCCCTGCCGTCGACCTGCTGGCCGGCATCCCTTCTATCATCTACGGCTTTTTCGGCATGATCATCATCCGCCCGTTTATCGCACAACTGACCGGCGGTCTTGGTTTTGGCGCACTGACGGCGTGGTTCGTGCTTGCCATCATGATCGTCCCCACCATCACCACGCTCACCATCGATGCCCTCAATTCCATTCCCATGGGCATTCGCGAGGCATCCTATGCCATGGGCGCCACCAAGTGGCAGACCATCTATAAGGTCGTGTTACCTGCCGCCAAGCTGGGTATCGTGGATGCCATCGTGCTGGGTATGGGCCGTGCCATCGGCGAGACCATGGCCGTGCTCATGGTCGTGGGTAACGCCCCGGTTATTCCCGACAGCATTGCGAGTCCCATCTCGACGCTCACGAGCCAGATTGCGCTCGACATGAGCTATTCCTCGGGTCTGCATCGCTCGGCGCTGTTCGGCATGGGCGTGGTCCTGTTTATCATCTCCGCCACGCTGGTGGGCATCGTCCGTCTGATTTCCAAGAAGAAGAGGGGGTAGGCTATGTCCGATTCCGTTGACGCGACGGTCAATACGACCTCGTCGCGCGAGCGCATCAAGCGTGCCCTTTCCCACGGCAAGAAGGGCCGCATCAACAAGGACCTGTCCAACAAGATCATGCTTGGCGTGTTCCGTGCCGCTGCCTACATCACCACGCTGGTGCTGGTCGCTATCATCGCCTACGTGGTCATCAACGGCCTGCCACACATCTCGCTCGACTTTATCTTCGGTTGGCCCCAGGGCGTCAACGCCGAGGGCGGTATTTGGCCCACGATCGTCTCGACCGTCTATGTGACGCGCTCGCCATGCTTATCTGCACGCCGATCGCTGTGCTGGCAGCCGTCTATCTGGCCGAGTACGCCAAGCAGGGCAAGGTCGTCGAGCTCATTCGCTACGCTGCTGACGCTTTGGCCTCGGTGCCCTCCATCGTTATGGGTCTGTTTGGCTACGCCTTGTTTGTCGAGGCCATGGGCTTGGGCCTTTCGATGGTCTCTGCCGCCCTGGCACTCGCGCTCTTGATGCTTCCCATCGTCATGCGCACCACCGAAGAGGCCATTCGCGCCGTTCCGCGCTATATCCGTTGGGGCGCGTACGGCCTGGGCGCCACCAAGTGGCAGGTTGTCTCCAAGATCGTGCTTCCTTCTGCCTTTGGCCGTATTGCCACGGGCATCGTCCTTGCCATCGGCCGTGCCATCGGCGAGACCGCGGTGGTGCTCTACACCATGGGCCAGGCCATCAATCTACCTATCTCGCCGCTCGATTCCGGCCGCCCCATGACGGTCCATCTGTACCTGCTTGCCAACGACGGCATCAACATGAACGCAGCCTACGGCACCGCGCTCTTGCTGATGGTGATCATTCTGGCCTTCAACCTGTTTGCGCGCTTCCTGTCGCGCAAGCGTCGCTAGTTAAGGAGTCCCATGTCCGTTTATCAGTCCGCTCCCACGCTGGAGCAAGCGGCCATTACGGCCAAGGATTTCAACTTTTGGTACGGTGACTTTCATGCGCTGACGGGGCTCGACCTCAACATCGCCAAAAACGCCATCACCTCCTTCATTGGCCCTTCGGGTTGCGGAAAGTCGACGTTTTTGCGCTGCATCAACCGCATGAATGACCTGATCGAGGGTACGCGCGTCGAGGGCACCATGACGCTCGACGGCAACGATATCTATGCCGAGGGTGTCGACCCGGTCGACCTCCGTCGTCGCGTGGGCATGATCTTTCAGCAGCCCAACCCGTTTCCCAAATCCATCTACGAGAATGTCGCCTTTGGCCCTCGTCTGCAGGGCGTGACTAGCAAAAGCGACCTCGATGATATCGTGGAAGAATCGCTCAAGCGCGCCAACCTCTGGAAAGAGGTATCCAATCAGCTCAACAAGGATGGTTTGGCGCTCTCGGGCGGTCAGCAGCAGCGTCTGTGCATCGCGCGCGTGCTCGCGGTGCAACCCGATGTCCTCCTGATGGACGAGCCCTGCTCCGCCATCGACCCCACGTCCGTCTCTAAGGTCGAGGATCTGATGGCCGAGCTGGCGCCCGAGATGACGATCATCATCGTCACGCATTCAATGCAGCAGGCAGCTCGTATTAGCGACTACACCGCATTCTTCTTGCAGGAAGTTGCCGGCGAGCCCGCCACGCTCATCGAGTATGGTCAAACCGACGCGATCTTCACCAGTCCGGTGGACTCGCGGACGGAAGACTATATCACCGGCCGCTTTGGCTGATCGGTGCGACTAGTCCCAAGCCGATCGGACCTGGTCCGGTGCGTATTCACTGTGCGGGCGGCATGACCGCACCCAACTGATTGGAGTGAACCATGCGCAAACTGTTTTCCCGTCAGCTCATCGAGGCCCGTCACGAGATGCTGAGTATCTACGAGGCCGTCGATCTTGCCCTTCACGACGCCGTGAAGGCCTATGTGACCGACGACCGCAAGCTCGCCACCAAGACCAAGAAGCGCACGCTTTCGATTGATGCTCGCTGCGCCAACTTGGAGGCCGTGTGCTACAACCTGATTGCTACGCAGTCGCCGGTCGCCTCCGACTTCCGTTTGCTGCAGACGATTATCTACGTCGACTTTAACCTGCAGCGCATGACCGATAAGGTTCGCCAGATCTGCCGCGCCACGCGTCACATGGTCAAGGCCGACATCTCGCTGCCTCAGGAGCTCGTCGGCACGGTTGAGGCCGAGGCCGAGGCCGTGTACCAGGTGCTGGGCTCGTCGCTGTCCGCGCTCGTCACCAACGACATGTCCATCATCTGCAACCTGGCCGTTGAGGATGAGCCGGTGCATGCGGCGTACGAGAAGTTCTTCCGTACCTTTAACCGCATGGACACAGGCGATTTTATGGACGACGACAGCAACTATGACGATCTGCGCCGCGCCATCATGGTCTCGCGCTATCTCGATCGCATCGCCTCGATTTCCATTGATGCCGCCTGCCGTCTGACCTTCCTTTTGACCGGACAGCGTATGACTGCGGCGATATTGCGTGCACGGACGAGGATGAGCTCGAGAGCATGCGCGTGCCTTCGGGCGAGGGCGTCATCATGAGGCCTGCCGTCGATGCGCGCTTTGTTGCCAAGTGCCCGCTAACGAGGTGAGCGAGGGTCTTCGCTACCTGTTGGATCATCTTGAGGACGAGGATGATGGTGAGGACGACGAGGAGTAGGTAGCCCCGTTCGTTGAGAGATTGTAAATACCTGAGGGAGCGCGGCCTTGCGGATGCGGGGCCGCGCTCTTGCGCTAGCATGGGATTACTTGTTGTGCTGTTAGCGGAGGCGATTGGCAATGGATAACTATTTGGATGTAATGCGCACTCGCCGCGAGCAGATACTCGAGCGTTTCTATGCCGCGCTCGATCGCGCTGGGAGGCCCCACGATGGCGCGCGTTTGATTGCCGTGTCCAAGACCGTCGGTGTCAATGAGACCATCGCGGCTATCCAGGTGGGATACCGCCATTTTGCCGAGAACCGCCCGCAAGAGCTCGTCCGCAAGCTCACGGGTCTGGCGGAGCATCCGGAACTGCCCGAGGTGCGCTTCGACATGATTGGCAACCTTCAGACCAACAAGATCAACGCGGTGTTGGGCTCGGCCGAGCTGATTCATTCGGTGGGGTCGCTTCATTTGGCGCAGGCGATCTCGAGCCGTGCCATTCGCAAGATCGAAGCTGGCGAGCTCGCCGCCCCCCAGCAGGTGCTGATCGAGGTTAACGTAAGCGGCGAGGAGTCCAAGGGCGGTTTTTTCGCCCGATGAGATTCGTGGCGCTGCCGGCGAGCTTGCGGAACTTGAGGGAATTTGTGTGCAGGGCCTTATGACTATGGCCCTCGGGGGAACAAGGATGTGGCGCGTCGCACCTTTGCCGGGCTGCGAGAGCTGAGGGATGAGCTGGAGGCGGCGCATCCCGATCTGAGGCTGCCCGAGCTTTCTTGCGGCATGAGTGAGGACTTTGAGCCTGCCCTTGAGGAGGGCTCTACGCTCGTTCGCCTGGGCAGGGTAGTATTTAGCCCGGAGTTTGCAGTAAAATAGGGCTCTGAAGTGCGCACTGGTTTACAGAGCGCCTGCACTAAACCGTGAGAGGACACAACCATGGGCTTCCTTGACGAGATTAAAAATAAGATGCACCTGGGCGGCCAGCAGGGTTACGACCAGAGCTATGACCAGGATGACGACTACGGCTACGATGACGGCTACGACGATGGCTATCAGAACAACGGTTACAGCGGCGCCTCGGGCGAAGGCTTCTATACCCAGGACGAGCCGAGTAACGGCCTGCTGGGCCAGACGCGCCGCGGTGAGGCCGAGTCTGTAGCGGTGTACACGCGCTCCGGCCAGCTGGTCGGCGATGACTCCCGTCATGCAACAACGTACAATCCGCCGTCGCGTTCTCAGGATAGTGTCGCGGGCGGCTATCGTCCCGGCGCTTACGACACGCCGTCGAGCTATGCCGAGAGCGCTCGCGCTCGCGCCGCGGCACCTGCGCCCGCTCCTGCGCCGAGCGACGCCTCGGCCTATGCGAGCAACATCATTAACGCCACGCCGCAGCTGCCTGCCTATGTTCTGCGTCCCGAGAGCTATGACGATGTCGAGACCGTTGTCCGCCGTGTGCGCACCAAGCAGCCCGTTGCGCTGATTTTTGTTGGCGTTCGCACCGAGGTCGCCAAGCGCGTCCTGGACTTTAGCTATGGCTTTGCCTGCGGCCTGGGCGCTACGGTCAAAGAGGTGGGCGATCGCGTGTTTATGGTGCTGCCCGCCGGCTGCGAGGTCAAGGATTCGGACCTCAAGAAGCTGCGCGCCGACGGCTACCTTAAGTAAACTCAAGACGAGGAGATTCCCATCAACATCTACACCATTGTCCAGTTGGTCAACACACTGTTCAACTTCTACTCCACGCTCATCGTGGTCTATTGCTTTATGACGTGGATTCCCATGAAGCAGGGCGGCCTGCTGCAGGATATCGCCGCGGTGCTCGATAGCGTCTGCGGTCCGTGGCTCAACCTGTTTCGTCGGTTTATTCCGCCGATGGGCGGCGTTGATTTTTCGCCGGTCGTTGCAATTATTGCGTTGCAGTTGGTGCAGAGGCTGATTCTGCAGCTTCTTATAGGTATACTCGTATAGTACTTGCTCAGTAACTTACGTCGGCGCCCCGGCGCCGAGGCGATGATAAAGGAGAACTTGTTATGGCTATTACCCCTGCTGACATCCAGGCTCAGACTTTCTCTGAGGCCAAGCGCGGTTATGATCCCGCCGAGGTCGACGTCTTTTTGGAGACGCTGTCCTCTGAGGTTGACGCTATGCTTGCCAAGATTGTCGATCTTAAGGGTCGTCTGACTGCCACCGAGCAGCAGCTTGCTGACACGCAGGCTCAACTTGCCCAGGCTCAGGACGCTGCCGCTCAGGCCGTTCCCGCCGCTCCTGTGGCCGCTCCCGCACCCGACTTCTCCGCTCAGGAGCGCCAGATCTCTGCTGCTCTGATTGCTGCCCAGCAGACCGCCGAGGGTATCGTCAACGACGCCAACGAGAACGCTGAGCGCATCCGCAACGAAGCCGACGCCAAGGCCCGCGAGGTCATCCGTCAGGCCCTGACCGAGAAGCAGGCCGAGCTCGAGGAGATCGACCGTCTGAAGGCTTCCCGTGAGGAGTTCAAGGCCGAGTACCTCAAGCTCATCCAGCACTTCATGGACGATGCCCAGAACTCCTTCCCGGCCGACCTCATGGCCTCCACGCCGGTCGGTTCCGCCGCTTCTCCTGCGGTGACTGTTCCCGCCGAGCCGCTGCCCGTCGCTGACCCCGGTTGTCCCCGTGGCCGATCCCTTCGCCCCGATCGACAACTTTGCTGCCGACGACCTGGACTAACATTCGGCCTACAATTTAGTGCCTAGAAAGGACCCGCAGCTTGCGGGTCCTTTTTTATGACTGTGCCGGGGTGCGCAACATAAAAAACCGGAGCCCTGCACATAGTGGCGCAGAACTCGGCGAACGGGTGAGCGGTCAAGGGTAGGTTTTAAGGCATGTCCCAAAAATCTACTTGAGAAGGAAGTCGGGGAGGGGAATGGTTCGGGCCTCGCGATGCTCGGGATCGGCGATGTGGTCGGCGGGATAGCCACAGACGAGCATATGATAGGGATAGACGCCCTTGGGCAGATTGAACTGCTCTTGTGCCACCTCGGGCTTAAAATGGCATACCCACACGTTCCCAGGCCATGCTCGGTGGCCTCCATCATCATCTGATCGCAGACGATCGAAGTATCGATGGCACTCGAGTTCATCTGATCATACGGGCGCACCCAAGCATCATCGGTAACGCTGCAAATAAGAAAGATAAGCGGAGCTCCAAAGATAGATCCATCACGAGCAAAGCGCGGCTGACAAGCAGCAGCCTTCTCCAACAACTCCGGAGTATCAAGCACCATCACGCGGGTCGGATGATTATTACAAGCAGAAGGAGCAATACGCCCAGCCTCAACAATGGCATCCACCACAGCCTGCTCCACAGCCCGATCTTCAAACTCACGACAAGAATACCGACCCCGAGCCAGATCCAAATAAGACATACAAGCCCTCCAACAATTAAAAATCAAACAAACCCAAAGTAACCCAAACAGTACCCAAAGCAGCAATCAGTCAAACGCTCATCGAGGGCCAAAAGTGTCCGAACGGATACCAAAGGTCCCTTCAGCCAAGCCCCCATTGCACTATAACTATCAGCCAAAGTTCCCAATGGGGGTACATAAAGGGAGCGGGCCCGGGCCACTAATAACCTTTTGAACGACTCTGCTTGCAGCCGGGAGTGAAAAGGTTATTAGTGGCCGGGCCCGCGACCGGTGGGACATGTACCCCCAATTAACTGTTCTTCATGACAATCGAATCCACGACATCGGCCACATTCTCGCAGCAGTCGGCGCAGTACTCCAGGAAGGCGTACACGTCACGCCAAGCGATGACCTCAAGCGGATCCTTGCCATTGACGTGCAGGTTGCGCATGGCGTTGATGTAGAGCTCGTCGGCCTCGGATTCGATGGTGTTGATCTGGATGACGAGTTCGCGCAGGGTCTTGGACTTGCGGTAGTTGGGCAGCTCGACCATCAGGTCCTTCATGGCGCGGCAGGCGTCGGTCACCTTGTGGGCGATGACAATGGCATCGGGGTGGATGCTCTGGATGTTGGTGAAGTAGACGCGCTGCACGACGCCTTCGATACGGTCAAGCACAGTGTCGAGCGCGCAACTCATCAGGTCCAGATCCTCGCGCTCAAGCGGGGTGATAAAGGCAGTGAGCAGGGCATCCTCGAGCTCATGGTGCTTCTTGTCGGCCGCATGCTCAATCGCATGCATCTCCTCGAGCATGTCGTGGATTTGCGCGGGATCAAAAGTTCTCAAAAATCTTGATGAGCAACTCTGCGGCCTGGACAGCAAGGTCGGCGCAGGCGACGTAGTTGTCAAAGTAGAACGAATCGGGTTTCTTTGCCATGAGTGGGTCTTTCGAGGCGAAGACGGGTGGGCGAGGTATTGCGGTCCGGATGGACGTTCGGTTTGACTAGATGAACATCATGAACAGCTTGGCCATGACAAAGCTGATAAGTCCGCAGGCGGGGAAGGTGAAGAACCAGGTGAACATCATGTCCTTGACGACACCGAAGTTGATCGCCGAGAGGCGCTTGACGGCACCGACACCCATAATGGCGCAGGTCTTGATGTGCGTGGAGGACACGGGGATGCCGGTGAGCGTGGCAAGCAGCAGGTTTGCGGCGCCCGCCAGGTCGGCGGAGAAGCCTGGTACTTTTCGAGCTTGACCATGCTCTGGCCGACAGACTTGATGATGCGCTCACCGCCCACGCTGGTGCCGATGCCCATGGTGGCCGAGCACAGCAGCATGATCCAGATGGGGATGCCGGCGTCGCCGACGCTCGTCTGTCCGCTGGCAAAGGCGACACCTAAAAAAGAGCACGCCGATAAACTTTTGTCCATCTTGCGCGCCGTGCATAAAGCTCATGGCCGCGGCACTTGCGATCTGAGCATATTTAAAGAAGACATTGGCACGTCGCCTGTTGGCGGCGGCGAAAAGAATCGAGACGAGCTTGCACAGGACCCAGCCCATGATAAAGCCCAGGCCGATGGAGAGCGCCAGGCCGTAGATGACCTTCATCCACTCGTGGACGTTGACGCTGCTCGCGCCGCCGAGGGCGATAGCGGCACCGGTCAGGCCGGCGATAAGGCTGTGGCTTTGCGAGGTGGGGATGCCAAAACGCGACGCTGTGGCGCCGTAGACGACGATGGAGAACAGCGCCGCGCAGAGGCACGCGAGCGCCATGGTGCTGTTTCCGCCAAAGTCGACGATATGCGAGATGGTATTGGCGACGCTCGCGTAAAGTGCGTCATGATGAGCACACCGAGGAAGTTGAATGCGGCGCTCATGAGAATGGCGGCGCGGGCGGGCATGCAACGCGTAGTGACGCAGGTCGCGATGGCGTTGGGCGCGTCGGTCCATCCATTGACGAAGATGGCGCCCAACGCGAGGATCACGGTGACGGCAAGGACTGGGTTCGACACAATTTGGCCGAGGAAGGTTGAGAACGTTACGTCCATATATGGGCTTTCTCGAAGTTTGCAGACACGTTACAAAAACATGATAAATCGTATCACCTCCTGTGGGTCTCTTTACCGAGTTCTGATGGGAGAAGTGAACTTTTTGGCACTAAAATTGAATATTAGCCCTGTTGACCGCGGGTGTTCTTTTTGCTAACACGCCATGCGGACACGTGCGATTACTACGACACTCCAAACCACAGTCTGTTCGCTTTACAACATGCAAACATGCGTTCGATAATAGGAGGCATGGAATATCGACAGACAGATGGCAAAACTCGGCGCGTGCACAAGCAGTATGTGGACGTCGTGGCTCGCATCCTCGCGGGCGGACAGGTCGTGCCGGTCACCGTCTGCTGGGTCGACGGTCGTTGCTTTACGATTGACGAGATTGTCTCGACCACTGGGTTTGGCCTGACGGTTCACGGCATCCGTACGGCAACCTATAAGGTGCGTTTTGGCGGGCACGCGACCGAGTTTTATCTGGAGGACCAGACGCGCGAGCGGGCAGACGGCTCGCAGGCACACGTGATGCGTTGGTGGGTCTGGGCCTTTGATCGTACGCTTGAGGGCGAGCGCCGTAGGTAAGGACGTGCGGCATTCGGGTACAATGGCAGGAATCTTGTCACCTACGGCGCTGTCGTGCGCTTTTTGAAAGGACGAAGTATGAACGATATCCAGGGCTATCAGAACGGCCCCATCGAGACCGGTGCAAGCCGTGCCAAGGAGATGTCGCCGCGCGCGTACAACCTCACCATGTCTGCCCTGATCTTCTTGGGCTTTTGCGCCATGGGCGCCGGCGCCTACTTTACGAGCACCATGTCGTTTGCGCGCATGATGATGAGCGGCGCAGCCTTGCCGCTGGTCTTTGGCTCGTTTATTTTGACCATCGTCGGCATGGTCATGATGTCGGCCGCCGCCAGCAAGCAGTCCGTGGGTCTGTCCCTTGTGGGCTACGTATCTTTGCGAGTACCTTTGGCCTGACCGCGTCGTTTGGCCTTGCCAACTACGACCTGCCCACCATCAACACTGCCTTTATCGCCACGGCCGCCATCACCTTTGTCTTTGGTGCGCTGGGCGTGACCTTCCCCAAGTTCTTCCAGCGTGTGTACGGCATTGGTTTTGGCATCCTGCTTGCTACGATTCTGGTCGAGATCGTGCTGATGTTTATGGGCGTCTCGCAGTCCATCACCGACCTGATCGTGATCGTGGTGTTCGCCGGCTTTATTGGCTACGACACCTATGTGGCCACGACGGTGCCGCCCACGCTGCCCAACGCCGTGCTCATGGCATCCAACCTGTTCGTGGACATCATCAACGTGTTCCTGCGCATCCTGAACATCCTTGGTCGTCGCGACTAGTGCCAAATTGCAGCGGTGCTTGCCGCACGTGTAAATCGATACGGAAGGCGGTCCTCGGGGCCGTCTTTTTTGTACACGGCGGGGTATCATGGATGGAAAAGCCGATAGCGGCAGAGACCGAGAAAGGTGACCACTTATGGCAGACGTCGACAACAGGAACCGTAACCACAGACCCAATCGCGCAGGGCAGCCCAATCCCAAGCGCGAGGCCCGTGCCAAGGCCGCCGAGCGTCACGTGGCGACTGTGTCCGAAGCGTGCGCCAAGGATATCGAGCGCTCGCTTGCCGGCGTATGCGAGTTCGATGGTATGCCTGCCGGTTTTGTCGCGGCGATGAAGGCCAAGGTTCAGAGTGCTGTGGCCACCGAAGAACAGGTTGCCGAGGACGTCGAGGGCGCGGAGGCTGCCGAGACCGAGGCGGCACCCGAGAGCGAGGCAGCGCCCGAGACCGAGGCAGCTCCTGAGCCCGTCGAGGAGCCTGCCGAGGAAATCGCCGGAGCTGAGTCCGCGCCTGCTGAGGAGCCTGCTGCGTCCCTGCCTGAGGTCACCGTGCTCGATGCCTCCGCCACGCAGGCCATCTTGGACAACGGTCGTGGCTATGCGCAGTTCTGCGACATGGCCGTGCTCGCCTTTGCCTCGTTCACCAACCCGGGCGGTGGCTATATTCAGGGTTATCTGGGCCAGGAGGCCACACTGTGCGCCGATTCGTATCTGTACAACGTTCTCGATAAGCAGCGCAAATGGTACGGCGAGAACCGTCGCCGCAACATCAACTGCGAGCTCTATCGTAACCGCGCCCTAGTGGTGCCTGCGGTGCGCTTCGACCGCAACCACGTGCATGCATACGCCGACGTGATCGTGGCCGCCGCGCCCAACGTTAAGCGCGCCCGCCAGGAGTATCGCGTGAGCGACGATGCTCTGCTGGATGCCCTGCGCGACCGCATTCGCTTTGTGCTTGCCATCTGCGACGAGCTGGGTCGCGAGAAGCTCGTGCTGGGTGCTTGGGGCTGCGACAACAACGGCTTTGACGCAGAGGCCGTGGCCGAGCTCTTCCGCAAGGAGCTCGCGTCGGGCGACTTTAAGGTCAAGCAAGTCTTCTTTGCCGTGCCTTCTACGTGCTGGGATGAGGATTTTGCCAAGTTCGAGCACGTGCTGGCAAACTTCCCCGAGCGCAACGAGGAGTCCTATGCTCAGGTTGCCGCTCGCGCTGCGGCAGCTCGCGCCGCCGAGCAGGCCCAGGCTGCTACCGAGGATGATGAGGACGAGGACGATTGGCGCAAGTACCTGTAACCGGTACGTGTTGACAGATAGGTCGAGCCCGGCGGGAGAGGCTGCTCCCGTCGGCTTTTTACTAAAAGGAAGGGCTTACGATGAAAAACGTTCTATGCTTTGGCGACAGCAACACCTATGGTTACGATCCGGCGGGCATGCGCGACGGCACCGCGGTGCGCTATGCGCGGGATGTGCGCTGGTGTGGCGTGGCCCAACGTGACTTAGGCGAGGGCTGGCATGTAATTGAAGAAGGCCTCAACGGCCGCACGACGGTACGCGACGACATGTGCCATCTGGACACCAATCTTAACGGCATTCGCGCGCTTCCGATGATGCTCGAGGCCCATAAGCCGCTGGACGCCATTGTGATCATGCTGGGCACCAACGACTGCAAGACGGTCTTTAACGTGACGGCTGCCGATATCGCTCGTGGCGCCATGGCGCTGATTCGCGCCGTCCGCGCGTTTCCGTGGACCGACGCTGCGCCTTGTCCGCGCATTCTGCTGATGGCGCCTATCAAGATTAAGCCGCAGATCGCCGACGTATATATGACCGATTTTGACGAGCATTCCGTAGAAGCCTCGGAACATTTTGGTGAGTACTACGCGCATGTGGCTGAGCAGTTTGGCTGCGACTTTTTGAATGCCGCCGACTTTGCCGAGCCGGGCGATATCGACTATCTGCATATGATGCCCGAAAGCCATGAGAGCCTGGGTCACGCCGTGGCAGCCAAGCTCCAAGAGATGCTCGGAGAGTAGCGCGACCCCAAACCACCGCAAAGGGGGCGGGCGCCTTTGCGGTGGCTTGGACTGCGAATCTTAATACTGCCACATGTGGTTGACGGGGCCGGAACCTTTGCCCATGTTCAGGCCGGCGGCCAGAGCGCCTGTCAGGTATGCCTTGCCTGCGTTGACGGCGTCGGCAAGATCCATGCCCTGGGCCAGCGCGCAGGCGATGGCGGACGAGAGCGTGCAACCGGTGCCATGCGTGTTGCCGGTCTCGATGCGCTTGTGGCGGAACCACGTGGTGAGCGGATCGCCCAGGTGGTTGCCCTCGTCATCGAGCGGCGCGGGCTCTGCTAGCACATCGTTGGCCTCGTTGACAAAATGCCCGCCCTTAACGAGAGACGCGCAGCCAAAGCGGCGGGTGAGAAGCATGGCGGCATTTTGCTGAGTGCGCTCGGAATCGACCTCATAATCGAGCAACGCCATGGCCTCGGGAATATTGGGCGTGATAACCGTCGCTAGCGGGAACAGGCGGCGGGTGAGCGCCTCGGCGGCATCTTCGGCAATCAGCCGTGCGCCCGAGGTGGCTACCATGACGGGGTCGACTACCACGTTTGTCGCGTTCCAGGCGCTCAGGCGGTCGGCGATAACATCGATAATCTCGACAGAAGAAACCATGCCGATCTTGACGGCGCTGGGGCGGATATCGTCAAAAACGGCGTCAATTTGCGCGGCTACGATATCTGGTGAGATATCCTGCACGGCGGTGACGCCCAGTGTGTTTTGCGCTGTGATGGCGGTGATGGCCGTCTCGGCATACAGGCGGTGCGCCGTGATGGTCTTGATGTCGGCCTGAATGCCGGCGCCACCGCTGGAATCGGATCCCGCGATGGACAGGACGGTAGGTACCTTACTACGATCCATGTTCGCCCCCTTGTTCGGTCGGAATCAAATGGGTCTTTAAGCCAGCATTATAAAGATGCCCGGGCCGACTCTATGTCGAACCCGGGCGGGCGATGCAATCTTTACGCAAATGCAAGCAAATGTTCACACGTCAACAATTGACAGGCACCAGCTCGCCGCCAGAGGCGGCCGCGGCGACAGGGTTAGTCCTCCATGCCGAGGTCGATCGTGGTGCCCTCGAAGATCTTGTTGACGGTGCGGACGGCGCACATCTTGCCACACATGGTGCAAGTGCCCTCGGTGGCGGCGGGGGACTCCTCGTAGCGCTTCTTGCCCGTAACCGGGTCGAGCGCGCACTCCCACATGGCGTCCCAGTCAAGCTTGCGGCGTGCCTGGCCCATCTTGTCGTCCATGTCGCGGGCGTGCGGCACCTTTTTGGCGATGTCGGCGGCGTGTGCGGCGATCTTGGTGGCCATGAGCCGTCGAGCACATCCTGGGCGTTAGGCAGGCATAGGTGCTCGGCCGGCGTCACGTAGCACAGGAAGTCGGCGCCGGAACCGGCGGAGATAGCGCCGCCGATGGCAGCGGTGATGTGGTCGTAGCCCACGCCGATATCGGTCACCAGCGGCCCGAGCACATAGAACGGGGCATTGTGGCACAGGCGCTTCTGCAGTTTCATGTTGGCGGCGATCTCGTCGAGCGCCATGTGACCCGGGCCCTCGACCATGACCTGGACGCCGGCGGCCCAAGCGCGCTTGCACAGCTTGCCCAGCTCGATCATCTCAGCGGTCTCGGTGGCGTCGTTGGAGTCGTAGAGGCAGCCCGGGCGGCAGGAGTCGCCGAGCGAAATCGTCACGTCGTACTCGTGGCAAATCTCGAGCAACTCGTCGTAGAACTCATAGAATGGGTTCTCGTTACCGGTGACCTCCATCCAGCCAAACAGCAGTGAGCCGCCACGGCTCACGATGTTCATCAGGCGGCCGGTCTCCTTAAAGGTCTTGGTGACCGACTTGTTTATGCCGCAGTGGATGGTCATAAAGTCCACGCCGTCCTCGGCATGCGCGCGCACGACTTCGAACAGGTCGTCCTTGGTGAGCTTGACCAGCGGCTTTTCCATGTAGCCGATGGCGTCGTACATGGGGACGGTGCCTACCATGAGCGGTGTCTCGTCGATGAGCTGCTGGCGGAACTGGCGCGTCTTGCCCGAGTTGGAGAGGTCCATGATGGCGTCGGCGCCAAAGTCCTCGGCGATCTTGACCTTCTTCCATTCCTCGGCGGCATCGGCCTTGTCGCCCGAGATGCCCAGGTTGACGTTGACCTTGGTGGAAAGGCCCTCGCCGACGCCAAAGGCGCGCATGCCCTTTTTGATGTGCACGATGTTGGCGGGGATGGCGATGCGGCCGTCGGCCACGCGCTCGCGGATGTACTCGGGGTCGCGATGCTCGCGCTCGGCAACCTCCTTCATCTGCGGCGTGATCTGCCCGGCGCGGGCGAAGTCGATTTGCGTGACGAGCTTGGGCTCGGTCTGTGTGCTCATTGGCACGGCTCCCTTCGTTGGCATTACCCATATCAGGTTTGCGGGTCAGGGCGGGCGCGCCCAATCTCAGCCTGCCGTCTTGTCCTGCAAGCCCCCCGTTATGTCATGGGCTCAAGTATAGCCTGAATGGGTACGATTGGGCCAACGAGCGTGCCTGCGGGGAGGCGAACATGGAAGACAAGCATCTATATCGAGAGACGCAATGGGATGTATCGGCCGAGGAAAGCCGTGCGCACCATGGCCTTGTTCGCGATTGGTTTTGCGGTGCTTGCCGTGTTGGTGATTGCCTTTTGTATTTGGACGTTTGGCGGTCGCGGCGGCGCTGGCTGGGAGTTCGAGGTTGATGATAGCCTACCGATTATGACGGTGAGGAGTACTGGCGGTAATGCCAATACGCTCGCCGTTCCGGGCGATTATTGGTACCCGCGCGATGAGTTTGTGCAGCTGCAGCTGAGTGGTGGGTCCATTCCAGGTGAAGAAATCGACGCGCGACGTTTGATGCGGCGCTCAAAACGCTGACGGTGAAGCTCAAAAATCAAGGAGACGTGCCCACGACGATGGATATCGCGCTGACGGAATGGCGCCTGGAGCCCCCGTCGGGCGTCAAAGTGTCCGAGGTGGAGCACGTCAAGATTACCTATCAGGACGGCTCGACAAATGAAATTGCCAAAGCCGACAGCTTGGCGGAATAGACGCCGTGCCTAGGTAGCACATTCAAAGTAGCGGTGGTCCTACAAGGCCTGTTCGTTCAGGAAGACCAAAGTGTTTTTATTTGAAAGCTCGGGAAAGTGACGATAACCAACGTCGAACGCGGTGAGCCCGCTTACATCCTCGAGCTTGTTTTCTGCCATCCACCGCACCATGGAGCCGCGCGCCTTTTTGCTGGCGGTCGACCGTTGGATGGGCTTCCCGTTGCGGATACCCTCGCCAAAGAGGCATGTGACGGCCGTGGCGTCGCCCGCGAGGTGGGGCAGAACGGCTTTGGCATACTCTACGCTGGCGAGGTTGACGATCGTGGTGTTTGAGTCCGCCGGGGCGATAGCCCGCGCGAGCTTGTCGCTCCAAAACGCGTAGAGGTCTCGGGCATCGTCAACGGCGAGCTTCGCGCCCATCTCCAGCCGATACGGTTCGACGGCATGAAAGGGACGAACGCACCCGTAGAGGCCGGAGAGGATCCATAGATGGTCTTGTAGCCATGCGAGCTGCGCGGAATCCATCACCTCGGGCGCATGCTCTGGTATTGAATGCCGTGATAGGACATGACGGCAGGGGAGAGGTGACGGGCGAGTTCGGGATTGTCGAGATCGCCGTTTTTCAGGATGGGCCCGAACTCATGCAGGGTGTTGAGGCAAGGCCCCAGCAGTTTGTCACTCACGTTCCATAGCGCTTGCAGGCCGCCGCTGCCTTCATTTTCGTTCGATATCTAGCAGTGCGCAGTGGAGGCGAGCCGTCTCGTGCGCAAAAGGTGGAATGCCCAGGACTTCAAAAGCATCTTGGGCCGCGCGCATCTGCTTGGCGGGCGAATGATGATCTGCAGCATGGACTCTCCTCTGCCAAAAAGGAAGTTGCGGTGGAATACAGTCTGCTTGGGCTGTTTATGGGCCAGTTTAGTCCGTATTTCACCGCAACTGATGAAGGGCTGGTTAGGCGCGCTCGATGAAGGCCTTGTAGCCGCGATAGGCCTCGTAGATATCGGCCTTGTTGGCGACCTCCCACAGGGCGTGCATGGACAGGACGGCAACGCCGGAGTCGATGACGTTCATGCCATACTCGGCCATGATGTAGGCGATGGTGCCGCCGCCGCCCGCGTTGACGCGGCCGAGCTCGCAGGTCTGGAAGTCCACGCCGGCCTCGTCCATGATGTCGCGGACGAGGGCCACATACTCGGCGTCGGCATCGTTGGAGCCGCCCTTGCCGCGGCTGCCCGTGTACTTGTTAAAGCACAGGCCGCGACCCATAAAAGCTGCATTCTTAGTCTCGAACTTACCGGCATAGCCCGGGTCAAAGCCGGCGGACACGTCAGAGGAGAGCATGCGGCTGCGGGCGAGTGCGCGGCGCAGGGCCAGCGGGCTGCTCTCGCCGGCGAGCGTCATGATCTCGGCGACGGTGTTCTCGAAGAAGCGACTCGTCATGCCGGTGGCGCCCACGGAGCCGATCTCCTCCTTGTCGACGATGAGCGTGATGCTCGTGCGCTCGACGTCTGCCACGTTGATCTGGGCGAGCATGGAGGGGTAGGCGCAGACGCGGTCGTCGTGGCCATAGCCCAAAATCATGGAGCGGTCGAGACCCATGTCGCGGGCGGGGCCGGCGGGCACGACCTCGATCTCGGCGGAGAGGAAGTCCTCCTCCTCGACGTCGTACTGCTCCTTGAGGATATCCAGGAACATCTGCTTGACGGGCTCCTTGGGGGCGTCCTTGTCGTCCTCGTCAAACTTGACGGGGCGGCCGCCCACGATCACGTCGAGGATCTCGGCGTCGACGGCGTCCTTGGCGGGCTTGGCCATCTGCTCGCTCGAGAGGTGGATCAGCAGGTCGGAGATGGTAAAGACCGGGTCGTCGGCCTTGTCACCGATGTTGATGTCGACGGTGGTGCCGTCCTTTTTGCAGATGACGCCTACGAGTGCGAGCGGGGAAGCGACCCAGTGGTAGCTCTTGACGCCGCCATAGTAGTGCGTGTCGAGGTAGGCCATGTCGCCGGCCTCGAAGGCGGGATTCTGCTTAAGGTCCAAGCGCGGCGAGTCCACGTGGGCGCCCAGGATGTTAAAGCCCTGCTCGAGCGGGGCGGTGCCAAGGTTGACGAGCATAAGGTCCTTGCCGTGGTTGGCGGCGTACACCTTGTCGCCTGCCTTGAGCTCGCGGCCCTCGGCGATCACGGTCTCCAGGTTGACGTAGCCCGCCTCCTTGGCCATCTTGATGCCGGTCTTGACGCACAGGCGCTCGGTCTTATTCTCGCTCAAAAACTGCTTATAGCCGCGGCAAAGCTCCTCGAGTTCCTCGACTTGCTGTGGCGTGTACTTTTTCCATGCGCAGGGACGCTCCATGACGCAGGCTCCTTTCGGATCGATCGTGCTGGTTGATGTACCGTGAGCCATCGTATCACGCGCGGGCCCGCGGCGGCAGGGAAGCCTGATGTGCGGTGGCCGCGGGGCGGGGAGCGTGTAAACTGGTGTGAGCAAACCGTGCCCAGCCCAAAGCGAGGTATTCAATATGTCTGACAAGCGCCGCACCTTTGCCGTTATCGACGGCAACTCGCTCATGCACCGCGCCTTCCACGCCGTGCCGTCCACCATGAATGCGCCGGACGGGCGCCCCACCAACGCGATCTTCGGCTTTCTGAACATGTTTCTCAAGATGATCGATGCCTTTAACCCCGACGGTGTGGTCGTGGCGTTTGACAAGGGCAAACCGCGCGTGCGCATGGAGATGCTGCCGCAGTATAAGGCGCAACGCCCGCCCATGGACCCCGATCTGCATGCGCAGTTTCCGATGATCAAGGAGCTGCTCACCGCGCTCAACGTGCCGATTCTGCAGTCCGAGGGCTGGGAAGGCGACGATATCCTGGGAACCATGGCGCGCCTGGGTGAAGAGGCCGGCTGCGACATGCTGCTGGTGACCGGCGACCGCGACATGTATCAACTCGTGACCGAGCACGTCAACGTGGTCTCGACCCGCAAGGGCCTGTCCGACGTGGCGATCATGACGCCCGAGAGCGTGGACGACCTGTATCACGGCATTACGCCGGCGCTCGTGCCCGATTTTTACGGTCTAAAGGGCGATACGTCGGACAACATTCCCGGCGTACCGGGCATCGGCCCCAAAAGGCGAGCGCGCTCATCGCACAGTACGGCAGCTTGGACGAGGTCATCGCACATGCCGACGAGGTCAAGGGCAAGATGGGCGAGAACCTGCGCGCGCATATCGACGACGCGCTGCTGAGCCGCAAGGTCGCAACCATTCGTACCGACGCGCCTGTCGAGCTCGACTTTGACGCAACGTCCTTCCCAGCGTTTTCTGCCGACGAGGTGTCCGCGGCGCTGGGCACGCTCGGCATCACGGCCATGCAGAACCGTTTCCTCTCGCTGATTGGCGGCGAGGGTGGGGCTGCGGGCGCTGTCAGCACGTTTGAGCTGCCTGCCGTTTCGCGTGCCGCCGCCGGCGATGCCGAGGCGCTTGCCGCCGCTGCCGCCGAGATCGCTCGCGCGATTGACGCGGGTGAGTGGATTGCCGCCGTGGTGGACGATGACAAGGAGGAGGGCGCGCTTTTTTGGCCTAGCGCGTACGCTGTGGCTGGCGACGTCCAAGGGGCTGTTTGCGCTCGAGGAGGGCGACGGCGGTGCGCCTGCCGAGGTCGATGGCTTTAACGTTGCCCATGGCGTGATCGCCGGTGTGCTCGCGCGCTGTTTATGGAAGGCCGTGTGGCGAGCCCGGATATGAAGGCGCTGCTGCATGAGCTTTCGCCCATCGATTCTTCTGAGTCCGAGCTCATGGATCCGCTGGCCGTCGACTCCACGCGCATCTTCGATACCGTGGTCGCCGCCTACCTGCTGGATTCCGACCGCTCCGAGTTTGATGAGGCGTATCTGGCCGATACCTATCTGCAGATGGCGCTGCCTGCGGCGCGCGGCGCGGAGGGTGCTGGCGAGGACGCTCCTGCGCCTGCTGCCCGCACTGCGGCCCTGACGCTGGCGCTCGTGGCGCCGCTGCGCGACCGCATGGCCCGCGAGAACGCCGCCAACGTGTTCGATGGCATCGAGATGCCGCTCGTGCCGGTGCTTGCCAAGATGGAGCGCGCGGGCATGCTCGTGGACCCCGATCGCCTGCATAGTCTGTCCGAGGGTTTGGCGACCCAGATTGCCGAGGTCGAGCGGAGCATTCGCGACCTGGCCGGTGACGAGGCCTTTAACATCGGCAGTCCCATGCAGCTCTCGCACGTGCTGTTTGACGTGATGGGCCTTCCGACCAAGGGCCTCAAAAAGACCAAGCGCGGCTATTATTCGACCAACGCCAAGGTACTGAGCGACCTTGCCCGTGACCACGAAATCGTGCGTCTGATCTTGGACTGGCGTGAGAAGTCCCAAGATCAAGTCCACCTATCTGGACACCACTGGGCCCGCTGCGTCGCGGTGACGGTCGCGTGCACACTACGTACAACCAAACCATCACGGCGACGGGTCGTCTTTCCTCGAGTGACCCGAACTTGCAGAACATCCCGACGCGCTCGGAGCTGGGCCGTACCGTCAAGACGGCGTTTTCGGCAGGCGAGGGAAGCGTCTTTTTAGCGGTGGACTACTCGCAGATCGAGCTGCGTCTGTTGGCGCATCTCTCGGGTGACGAGCACCTGGTGCGTGCCTTTAACGAGGGCGAGGACTTCCATGCCGAGACAGCCGCGCGCGTGTTTGGCGTACCGGTGTCCGAGGTAACGCCCGATTTGCGCAGCCGCGCCAAGGCCGTGAACTTTGGCATCGTGTACGGTCAGCAGGCCTACGGCCTGTCGCAGTCGCTGCATATCTCAATGGCCGAGGCGCGCGATATGATCGATCGCTACTACGAGGCCTACCCGGGCGTGCGCACGTTCCTCGACAACGTGGTGGCAGCGTGCCAAGCAGACGGCTACGCCGAGACCATGTACGGCCGCCGTCGCCATATTCCTGAGCTCAAGGCCAAAAACCCGCAGCTCCGCGGCTTTGGTGAGCGCACGGCCATGAACCACCCCATGCAGGGCACCGCCGCCGACATCATCAAGATCGCAATGGCCCGCGTGAGCCGCCGTCTGGAAGAAGAGGGCTTTGCTGCCCACATGATTCTGCAGGTACACGACGAACTGGACTTTGAGTGCCCCGTCGACGAAGTCGAGCGCCTCACCGCCATGGTCCGCGACGTCATGGAGCACGTAGTAGACCTCCGCGTCCCCCTAATCGCCGAAGCTTCGACTGGAGTGACCTGGGCAGACGCCAAGTAAGGGCATGACCACAATTCCAAAGTAATACAAAATCAGCAGGACGCCCCTCATCAACAAGGAGCGTCCTTCGTTCAATAAAAATCAGCCAAAGTATCTAGGCGCCAAGACGTCATCCAAGCGGCAAGCAAGTCACCGCAGGACCTGGCCGGGCGAGGCGGGTAAGTTTTTCGTTCGGTCAGTCCTGGGCTCGCTCGGAAAGCACATTAAGTGCTTTCGGCTCGTGCGGAATCTACGAAAAAAAACTTACCCGCCTCGCCCGGCCAGGTCCGACGAGCCACGTTAACGAGCCGCCAAGATGGCATCGATGAGCGTCAGTACGCCCCCCGTCGTTGTTGCTCGGAATGCGCCACTTGCGTGCGCGTTCATATGCTCTTCGGCATTGTCCACGATATAGCTATGCCCGACGCGCTCCAACATGGGGATGTCGTTGTAGGTATCGCCCACGGCGGCGGCATCGGCGATATCGATGCCGAGTTGCTCGCACAGGTGCGCGACGCCCGAACTTGTCGACGCCCAGGTTCATAAAGTCGATCCACTCGCGGCCGGCATTGGTGACGTAGAGCTGGTCCGAGAACGCGGGGTTATAGTCCTCGCGAAATGCGGGCTCGGCATCGTAGGCGGGGAAGAAGATCGAGATCTTGTTGGAGTCGACGTCGAGGCCCTCAAAGGTATCGACGTAGTTGATCGTGTTGTAGTAAACGCTGAGCTCGTCGTGGTATTGATGGTCGCGAGCAAGCACGTAAAACTCGTCGAAGCAGCACAGGACGGGGACAGCGCGCGGATCCTCCGAGGCGCGGCTCAAGACCTGCTGATACAGCGCCACATCGATAGTGCTCTTATAGATATAGTTGCCGCGATAGATCACGCAGGCTCCGTTGTCGGGACAAAAAGCAAGGCGGTTTTGATGCCCTCGAACATCTCCTCGAGCTTGGGGGCGGGACGTCCGCTGGCGGGGCAGAACACGATGCCAGCCTCGGCGAGCTTTTCCAGGCGCTCATCTAGGCCCTGGGGCAGTACGCGCTCGTCGGTCAGCAATGTCTTGTCCATATCGACGGCAAGGATCTTGATGTTGCCGATAGCGGTGTCCGATTCGTAAGTTTGCATAAAAGCGCCTTTCCGTTTCTAAATTGTTTCGGGCGGAATAACCCTCCGGTTGGTAATCGAGCGTATTTTCGCAGGAACGAAGCCTGTTTGCATCATGATTCACAAAGTAATGAAAAAACTTTTCAGAAATTTGAATTTGTCGCTTGTACTGCGGGCACTTTAGCGTAATATAGCGACCATCGAAAACGGAGACGGAAAAACAACCGCTTACCGAGGAAAAGGTACCGTTTGCGATATTTGAATTGCGCCCGGCGATATGTGAAAGGAGAGGCAGATGCAGTTCGTAAAGATCATCACCACTGCAGACAATGCCATCCGACGCCAGCGCACAATTTCCCGACGACGATAACAATCGTCTCTGTCCGCATGGGGCGAATTGCCTCAACAGAGTCATTTTGAGGTCGTTGGGTTTTAGCACGACATTGCTGCATGTTTCTAGGGCATGTATGTGCTGATTTTTGCTATTTAACCTGATATTGCACGGTATTTGACCTTGAAATGACTTGCAACTGACCGATGTTCTAACTAGCTACCAAGGGCGAAAGGAAACAGCCATGAGCAAGGAAAAAGTCGTTCTCGCATATTCCGGTGGTCTTGATACATCTGTATGTGTCAAGTGGCTCCAAGACGAGAAGAATCTCGATGTCGTTTGCGTCTGCGGCAACGTGGGCCAGGAGGAGACCGGCCTGGACGCCAAGAAGCAGAAGCGCTCGACCTGGGCGTTCTCGATTGCCAGGTGCTCGACCTGCGCGACGAATTCTCCGATGAGTTCCTGACTAAGGCCATCGCCGCCAACTCCATGTATGAGAACAAGTACCCGCTGCTCTCCGCCCTGTCTCGTCCGCTGCTCGCCAAGAAGCTCGTCGAGGTCGCTCACGAGTTTGGTGCGACCTACGTTGCCCATGGCTGCACCGGCAAGGGTAACGACCAGGTTCGTTTTGAGGCTGCCGTCAAGGCCCTCGATCCCGAGCTTAAGGTTATCGCTCCGGTTCGTGAGTGGGATCTGAAGTGCCGCCCCGACGAGGTCGCCTATGCCCACGCCCACAACGTGCCGGTTCCCGAGGGTGCCAACGACAACCCCTATTCCATCGACGACAACCTGTGGGGTCGCGCCATTGAGTGCGGCCATCTGGAGGATCCCTGGAACGAGCCGCTCGACGACGCTTGGGTTATGACCAAGAATCCCGAGGACACGCCCGACACCCCGACCTACACCGAGATTGAGTTTGAGGCCGGCAAGCCCGTCGCCGTCGACGCAAGAAGATGAAGCTCTCCGAGATCGTCATCGCCCTCAACAAGATTTCGGGCGACAATGGCTTTGGCCGTCTCGACCTGGTCGAGGACCGTCTGGTGGGCCTCAAGAGCCGCGAGTGCTACGAGGTTCCCGGCGCCCTGACGCTTATCACCGCCCATAAGGCGCTCGAGGACATTTGCGTTGAGGGCGATCTGCTCAAGACCAAGATCAAGCTCGAGCAGGATTGGGCTACCGCCGTGTACAACGGCCAGTGGTATAGCCCGCTCAAAAACGCGCTCGACGCCTTTATGGCTGACACCCAGAAGTTCGTGACCGGCACCGTCCGTCTGAAGTTCTTTAAGGGCAACTGCCACGTTGTCGGCCGCAAGAGCCCCTTTAGCCTCTACGACTACGGTCTGGCCACCTACGACCGCGACACTACGTTTGACGAGAAGGCCAGCGCCGGCTTTATCGAGATCGACACGCTGTCGCTCAAGACGTGGGCTAAGGTCCAGGGTCCCAGCTCCGCTGCCGCCCAGGCCTAAGGCTTTTCCTTCCCTTGGTATCCGCGCGGCCCATCCGCGTGATACAAAACGGGCGCACGGGGTCCCTACCTTTCGTTATGCTTGCTGACACTTCTTAACATCGGTGGCCCCTACGTTCCGCCCGCATATATGATGCCGCATCTGCGGCTGAGTCCGAGCCCCGCCGGGGTTGTCCGGCGGGGCTCTTTCTATCAATTTGAGGGCTTTACACCTTTATTTATTCGAGGAGTATCCATTATGTTCAATGCGGTTGGCGGGAGTCGAAGGGCGCCAAGTGCATGGCGCGTCACTTCTTTGCAAATTAGCTACATGGCCCCGCGCACGGCGGGGAATGTGTAAAACTAGCGGTTGATAAATCGCTTTAGCGACAGGGCGCATTGCTTTGGGCGCTTGTTTTGGTATTTGATGAAAGGAGACGGTTCCATGGCTCTTTGGGGCGGTCGTTTTGAGGCAGGTGTGGCCGAGGTCACGCAGTTGTTTGGCGCGTCGTTGCCGGTTGACAAGCATCTCTATAAGCAGGATATCGCCGGATCTAAGGCACATGCCAAGATGCTGGCGGCCCAGGGCATTATCAGCGCCGAGGACGAGCAGGCGATTGCCGAGGGCCTGACCGGAATCGAACAGGATATCGATGCCGGCAACTTCACCTTCGACATCAACGACGAGGACATTCATATGTCCATCGAGAGCGAGCTGACGCGCGCATCGGCCAGGCCGCAAGCGCCTGCATACCGGGCGTCGCGCAACGACCAGGTTGCGACCGATACGCGCCTGGGCGTCAAGGCGCTGGCCAAGGAGCTCATGGAGGCCAATCTTGAACTGCGCCATGTGCTGGTGGATGCGGCCAAGAAGTACGACAAGGTGATTCTGCCGGGCTATACGCACATGCAGCACGCTCAGCCCGTGCTGCTGTCGCATCATCTGCTGGCGTATTCCTGGATGTTCGCGCGCGACTTTACACGCCTGAAGGCCGCCTTTGATGCCGCCGACAACTGCCCACTGGGCGCTGCCGCTCTTGCCGGTACGAGCTATCCGCTCGATCGTCAGATGACGGCTGCCGAACTTGGCTTTGCGGGTGTGATTCCCAACTCGCTCGATGCGGTTTCCGACCGTGATTTCCTGCTCGATCTGCATTACGCCGGCTCCGTCATGGCCATGCACCTGTCGCGTCTTTCCGAGGAGATCGTGCTGTGGTCGAGCTCCGAATTTGGCTTTATCACGCTTTCCGACTCCTACTCCACCGGCTCGTCCATCATGCCGCAGAAGAAGAATCCCGACTTTGCCGAGCTTATCCGCGGCAAGAGCGGCCGAGTCTATGGCAACCTGGTGCAGCTGCTCGTGACCATGAAGGGCCTGCCGCTTGCTTATAACAAGGACTTGCAGGAGGACAAGGAGGGCGCCCTCGATACCGCCCATACGCTCATGCAATGCCTGTCCGTTATGGCCGGTATGATTTCGACCTGGACCGTCAACGAGGATGCCATGGCGCGCGAGTGCGGTGTGGGGCACCTTGCCGCCACCGATGTTGCCGATTACCTGGCCAAGCGTGGCCTGCCGTTCCGCGAGGCACATGCCGTGGTGGGCCATTTGGTCCTGATGTGTGAGAAGCGCGGCTGCAACCTTGAGGACCTGCCGTTTGAGGTGTTCCAGGAGGCGAGCCCGCTCTTTGAGCACGACATTACCGAGGCGCTCGACATCCCGTCGATTGTCGCCGCGCGCACGACCGAGGGCGGCACCGCCCCTGCCGCCGTTGCCGTGCAGCTGCAGCGTGCCGAGGCACAGCTTGAGGCCGACAAAGGCGTGTTTGGATCGCTGACCAAGGTCGTCGAAATGGGCCACGGGGTAAAGTAGGGGTTTGGCTGAAGCTGTTTTGGCCATTATTTATTGATAAATCGTTGTTGCTTTACGGACGTCTGCTGATGTGGGCGTCCGTATTTTGTTGCTATGGGGGGAGGGGCTTGTCGAGAACTTCTGTAGGACCTTTGGGCAGGTTGTGTAGGGGGCACGTTCACAGACGGCAACCGACCGTCTGCTCTGTTCGATGCGGTTGATGGGCGGTCGGATGGTACTCTAATCTGGCCTCGAAACAGAAGTGACACATATGGAGCGCTTTAATAAATTGTAGCGTTTCAATAAACAGCTTTTTGTTTAACTGCAGCTAAAACTCTGTTACGATGCAGTCCGGGCGGGTGCCGGAATGGGACTTGGGCACGCGCGAACCTACTTGAAAGGCTACCTTATGGCTATCGAGAAGACCTTCATCATGATTAAGCCCGACGCCGTGCGCGACCGCAAGATCGGCGAGATCGTTGCTCGCATTGAGCGCAGCGGCCTTGTCATCGAGCGCATGGAGATGACCACGCTCGAGCGCGCTACCGTCGAGGAGCACTACGCCCATCTGGCCGACAAGCCCTTCTTTGGCGGTCTCTGCGACTTTATGACGAGCGGTCCGGTCGTCAAGATGGTCGTTTCCGGTCTCTCCGCTGTTGCTAAGATGCGCACCCTCATGGGCGCTACCAACCCGCTTGAGGCTGCTCCTGGTACCATCCGCGGCGACTTTGCCGTCGATGTCAACGCCAACGTGATCCACGGCTCCGACTGCCTGGAGAATGCCGAGATCGAGATCAAGCGCTTCTTTGGCTAAACCAGCTTTGACTCCTTAAAGCTGTTAGCGTGTGGCTTGGGCGCCGCGGAACTCCATCCGCGGCGCCCTTTTTATTCCAAAATCTATGCAGGGGCCCGCTCGGATATGTGTTCCGAGCGCCCCTGCTGTTAGCTTGTGGCACTGAATAGTTTAGGCTTCGTCGACGATCTTAAGGCCGCGCGTGCGATCGATCTCGTTGAGGAGGTTAACGCGACGCTCGTGACGACCACCCTCAAACTCGGCGTCGAGCCACTCGTCGACAATCATCTTGGCGAGCTCGGAGCCCACGACGCGGGCGCAAAGGCGAGCACGTTGGTGTTGTTGTGCATGCGGGAGAGCTTGGCGCTGAAGGGCTCGGAGCATACGACGGCGCGAACACCTTCGACCTTGTTGGCGGCCAGGCTGATGCCGACGCCGGTACCGCAGATCAGGATACCCAGGTCGACGTCACCGTTGGCCACGGCCTTACCCACCTTGTAGCCGGCGATGGGGTAATCGAAGCTCTCGGAGGTGTCGGTGCCAAAGTTCACGACCTCGCAGCCGCGCTCCTTCAGGTGCTCGGAGATGATGTTCTTGAGCTCGACGGCGGCGTGGTCGTTACCGATACCAATCTTCATGAGTGGTTCCTCTCTGGTCCGTGCGGCGGAATTGCTAAAGGTTTTACCGCGTTCGACTGCATGATAGCGCGACTTTGTGGAACGCTCGGGCGTTGGTCAAACGCTTTAGCATGCAACAAGACTAGCTTTTCATGTATTAATGCCGTCAGTTTGCGCTTGAACGCCGTCCGCCGGAACTTGGGTTGCGGTTTTTTGATGCATTGTTATCAAATAAAAGAGCTAATTATTTTCGAGAGCCCTGTCCGTTATACAAGTAGGAGATACCTATGCCTGCCGATTCTCTTCGCGATGCCGCGTTTTGCGATGTTTTGAACCGCGAGCTTGTCTGTGCACTCGGCTGCACCGAGCCCATTGCCGTTGCCTATGCAGCGGCGTTGGCGAGCCAGACGCTTGGTTGCGAACCCGATCATATGGATGTTGCCTGCTCGGGCAACATCATCAAGAACGTCAAGAGCGTGACCGTGCCCAACTCGGGTGGTATGCACGGTATTGAGGCCGCGGCCGTGCTGGGTGCCGTGGGCGGCGACGCCAAGAGCGCGCTCGAGGTGCTCGAGAGCGTTAACGATGAAGACCGTGCACGCGTGGTCGAGCTCCTCGCCGACGCCGACTACTGCGATGTGTCGCTTGTCGAGGGCGTGCCCAACCTCTACATCAAGGTGACTGCGACGGCCGGGGGCCATACCGCGGTCGTCGAGATTACCGATCACCACACCAATGTCACGTGCCATACGCTCGACGGTATTCCGGTGTGCGGCAAGTCGGCGGGGGAGTGTGCCGCCTGCGCCGAGCGCGTGGTGGCCGAGCGTGCGGCGGATAAGGCCGACACGCCCATGTCGATTGAGTCCATCATTGACTTTATCGAGGACGGCGACATTGAGGACGCCCGCGCTGCCGTTGAGCGTCAGATTGAGCTGAATGGCGCGATCAGTGCCGAGGGCCTTGCGCACGCTTGGGGCGCCGAGGTGGGTCGTACGCTGCTGGGTGCTCGTGCCGATGACGTCGCCTGCCGTGCCCGTGCCCGTGCGGCCGCCGGGTCCGACGCCCGCATGAACGGCTGCGCGCTGCCGGTCGCCATTGTGTGCGGCTCGGGCAATCAGGGCATTACCTGCGCATTGCCCGTCATGGAGTATGCCGAGTACCTGCGTTGCGACCACGAGCGCTGGTGCGCGCCGTGATGCTGTCCGATCTGATCGCCGTGCATATCAAGAGCTATATTGGTGCGCTCTCGGCGTTTTGCGGTGCTATTTGCGCCGCGTGCGCGCCGGCGCTGCGATTACCTGGCTGTGCGGTGGCACGCGCGAGCAGTTGCGCGACGGTCTCGAATACGCTCGGTAACGTGGGCGGTATCGTGTGCGACGGCGCCAAGGCGAGCTGTGCCGCCAAGATCTCGGCTGCCGTCGATGCGGCGATTCTGGGCCATGATATGGCCATGCAGGGTCGCGGCTTCCGCGCCGGCGAGGGCCTGATCCAAGATACCGTTGAGCAGACAATCGCTAGCATGGGCTACGTAGGCCGTGTGGGTATGAAGGACACCGACGTCGAGATCCTCAACATCATGATCGGCAAGACCATCGTCGACTGCTAGGGGCTCTGGGGCACTGCATCTTGTTGTTGAAACTATCGCGCTTGTGGCTGTAAAGCACCTGTCTGCATTGCGGACAGCGAGGATCTCGCGGTATGTCACCAGGTCGTTCTCGCGCTTGATGCGCTCGAGGACGGTTGCGACAACAAGCGCCGCTATCGCCGGCAGGAACGCCGCAGCCGCGGCGACGCCGGCGCCAGGTGCCCTCCATCCAGTTAAACGCCGGCGACAGTATCAGTGCGAACGCCACCGCCAGCAACGCGAGCATCAGCACGGCCAGCCATAGCATCCGCGTTCCCATGCGCTTGCGATCTCTTTCGACTGCCTCTTCCATAACGGTCACGTCTCCCTTCACGAGCGTGTCTATGGAGGTGCCGAATAGGATGCTCAGCATGAGCAGGCTCTGGACGTCCGGATACGTCTTGTCCCGCTCCCAGTTCGAGATCGTCTGACGCGACACGTAGAGTTTCTCGGCGAGCTGTTCTTGGGAGAGCCCCATTGCCGGGCGCTGCAAAAATTGTTTTGCATGGGGTTTACCTGCATGATTGTTGCTGCGATGCGTGCCATCGCGCGGGGAGATCTGGCTTGTGGAGGCTTGCGGGGCGATGGCTTAGCGATGTTGTCGAGCAGTCGTCCAGGTGCGCAGGCCCATGGCGGCGTAGCCGATTGCGGTATAGGCAACCCCATGGAACGCAAGGTCCTGGCTGCCCTCGACCGCGAGGGGAAACAGGAGCGCGGGTCCGATTCCGAGCGCTGCGGGTACCCAGAAGAGCGTCCTCGCGGAGTTCGCGGCGAGCAGACCGAGGGTGATTGCAGTTGCGGGGAGCACGGGGTAGATCAGCGCCATCATGGCGATCATGCCGGCATCGGATGGGACGACGCTCACCAGGAGGACGGGGATTGCCCAGCAGACGCCAACGATTGCGATCAATGCGATGAGGGACGCGCGTACGGTGACGTTCATGGGGCACCTCCTAACGGGAATCGCCCCCCATTCTGGCATACATCTTCAGAATGGGGGGCTAAGGGGGATACCATTTCGGGGAACGGGTGCGTACCCGCGCTTTTAACTCAGCATCTTGGCGAGCATGCCGATGCCGACGCCCACCAGTCCGCCGGCGATGGCGCCGATGATGATCTGCACCGCGTTGCGCGTGCCCTTGACCCAAGGGTTCATCTCGCGCTCACGGCGCCCCTCGAGCGTGTCGCGATCGACCTGCTCGCCGCGGCTAAACGCCAACACCTCGCGTACGTGACGAGGTCGTGCTGCTTCTTCATGCGTTCCATATACACGAACGCACGAGCATCACGACGAGCGCCACGGCGGCAAACGCCGCGGTGGGCGCGATGTGCATGCCCCAGCCCCATTCGAACTGGAACGCCGCCCACGCGCTCAGCACCAAAAACACGACCGCGCTCACGACCGTGATTGTGGAGAGGGCGTTGTACTTCTTGACCGCTTCGTTCATTACCTGTGCCATGGTTCCACATCTCCTTTGATGAGGGAGTCCACGGTCACCCCGAACACGTTGGAAAGCAGCAGCAGGCTCTGGACATCCGGATACGTACGGCCGCACTCCCAGTTGCTGATGGTCTGGCGCGACACGTAGATGCGCTCCGCCAGATCGTCTTGGGACAGTCCGAGCTCCGTGCGATGCTCCTTGATGTGCGAGCCCAGCTCCATGCGTTTGCTCCCTAGAGGGTCGGGGTGACCCCTGTCGAGAGCCACCATGTCATTGACGCGAGCATCGTACCATCAAAGGTCTTTATATTTGACCCCCACGGGGCAAAATCGAGCTGTCAAAAGGCTTTATATACGACATCTAGCTGGGAAAAGAACGGTCTCCAAAGGCGGATGCCTCCGGGGACCGGTTGGTGCGTATAGAGGGGGCGAGCTTGCTTTGGGTTGGTGTTGGCCCCGCCGCTCGGCTCGACTTTGGAGCGGCGGGGCTCAACTCTGCCTCGGCGCTGGCGAGGCAGAGCGCGGCTTTGCCCCGACGTCGGCCGCGCCCGAGCCCTGTCTTCCCGGCTTAGCCCTCCTCGCCTTTGGGCGTGCCCTTGAACGAGGGCTCTTTCTTTGGCAGCCTTCCCGCGCGTTGAGGGCGTCTCGCAAGATCCATTCCACCTGACCGTTGGCGCTGCGCATCTACGAGTACCAGCGCCCGCTTGAGGGGACGAGCAGAACCCCCCCCAGCTCCTTCATGCGCTTGAGCGCGCGGATGTTCGCCTCGGGGATGGCGTGATTGGAGTCGAGGAAGGTCTCGTCCATATCGCTTGCAACAAGGCGGTACATGCTAGTACACCATGCCCATGGCCTCGCGCACCTCGGCGAGCGTGGCCTCGGCGACCTCGTTAGCGCGGCGGTTGCCCTCGTGCAGGACGTCCTTGACGTAGTCCATATCCTGCACGAGCTCCTCGCGGCGCGCGCGGATGGGGGCGGAAGTGCTCGTTGACGGCCTCGGTCACGCACTTCTTGAGCTGGCCGGAGCCGCCCATGCCGATCTCCTCGGCAATCTCGACCTCGGAACGACCGGTGCAGATGGCGGCCGCGAAAGCAGGCCGGACACGC
>ENA-OQBU01000031-OQBU01000031.1-human-gut-metagenome-genome-assembly--contig:-NODE-31-length-47655-cov-13.163819_pt1 | contig 47655 bp, 45 predicted proteins | sample MGYA00242492_ERZ504566 | MGnify/ENA primary metagenome ERZ504566 (study PRJEB26092, sample SAMD00036261) | human gut metagenome | host: Homo sapiens | study: EMG produced TPA metagenomics assembly of...
TCGTGACGCGCCTTCTTGTTCTGCGCGATCGGTTTGGTTCCCTGTTCCTTGGCCATGTCGGACCTCCTTCCCCGGTTCTTTCGATCAGTGTATGCAACGCGACTCCGTCGACCATATCACGAAAGCGCGTCGCCCGACGATGCGGACGGCGCGCTTGCCGTGGTTTCATGTCTGGAACGGAACCGTCAGTAGTGGACGTACTGGTAGGCTCCGGCGTTGGAGATCGTTTCCCAAGCCGGGAACGTCGCGAAGCCGGTGCCGCCTTCGGAGATCAGGACCGAACCGTCGGCGTTCACGCGTTCCACGACGGCCACGTGGCCGTACTGCCAGTCGGCGGTCCAATGTCCGCCTACGCTTTGGCCGCGCGCGAACACCATCGCCGCGCCGACATGCGGGGTGTTGTTCACCAGGTATCCGAGTCCACGAGCGGTATTGGCCCAATCGGCGCCGTTGCCCATGTAGGAGCCGACCGGAAGGCTCAGCTGGGAACGCCTCAGGTATGCCCACAGCGTGCACTGGCGGGACGGATACGCGGCACCGCCGACCGTGTTGCCGGTGTTGTGTCCGTAGCAGTATCCGGAACCGGCCGGGCAATTGCCGGGCACCGCATAGTTCATGCCGCCGGCGCCGCCGGAATTGTTGTTATTGGGTGTCGGAGCCGGCGCAGGTGCAGGCGCGGGAGCGGGATTGTAGTTCGTGTTGTTGTTCGGACGCGACTGCTGCTGGTTGTTATTGGGGTTGACAGCGGCGTTGTTGGAATTGTTGTACTGGTTGTTCCATGAATCGATCTGCGATTTCATGGCGACGATGTCCGCCGCTTCCTTGGCGCTCTGCGTTGTCAGCTGGCTCTTCTGCGATTCGAGCTTCTCACGTTTCACCGTGCCCTCGTCACGCAGCTTCTGCAGGGCGGTCTGCTTGGCGCTGGCCTCGCTTGCCGCCTGCTGGGCGCTTGCCGCCTGCTGGTCGGCCTGCTCCTTGAGCTGGGTGATCTTCTGTTCGATGGCGCCCAAACGGTCCTTACGGTTCATCGACGTGTTCAGCTCGTTCGCCGCGTCGGTTGCCGCGTTGGATTCGCTTCGCGTGACCGCGGCCTGCGACTGCATCTTGTTGACGAAATCGTCGGCGGTCGTCGAATCGGTGACAAAATCCAGCACATCCGACGTACTGGAGCCGTGGAAGCTTTCGCGGGCGAGCTGCGCGACGGCGGCCTTGGCGTCATCATAGTCGGAGCCGGTCTGTTTGATCTGCTCCTCAAGGTTCGCCTTGTCCTGCTGGGCCGCTTGCAACCGCTGCGTGGTCGCTTCCGCCAGGCTCTGCGCCTGTTCTGCCGCCTGCTGGGCAGATTCCGCGGCCTCGACCGCCGCAGGAATCTGGTTGTCGTTCAAATCGGCCAACTGCAGAATCGTGTCGGCGAGATCGCTGCTCACGCCGGCAAGCTGCGACTTCAGCTTGGCGTGGTTCGACACCTTCGCCTGGTATTCCGACATGCTCACGGCATGCGCCTGCGGAGCCGGCGCGGCGACGACCGCGACGCCGCCGGCGCAGAACATAGCCGAAGCAAGCATCAGTCCAACGATGGGCCGCACCTGTCTCGTCATTTTCCTAGACATGTATTCCCTTCCCGAAATCCACCTATTTCGACATTGTATCCAGCAAACTTCAAATATGCTGAACATCTCGTTCAGCACTCCGCCGGTTTATGCCTTCAGGTACTTCCTCAGCGAGATGCTGGACGCGACGATCGACAGCACGACGGCTCCCACCACAAGGGCCGGTGCAAGCAGCCATACCGTCTTCTGGTTGATCAGAGGCATCCACTGCACGCTCTTCGACAGCCAATCCGTGATGAACAGCTTCACCATGGCGCTCAACGTTCCGCAGGCGAGCAGCGAACCAATCAGCGACGCGAACACGCCTTCCAACACGAACGGCAGGCGGATGGTCCAGTTCGAGGCTCCCACCAGTCGCATGATCTCGGTCTCGTTCTTACGCGAGGCGGCACTCATGCGAATCGTCGTGCCGGTCAGCATGATGGCCACCAGGATCATCACGCCGGCGAGCGCCACGGTGACCGCCGTCGCACGGTTCAGCACCGAGAAGACCGGGTCGAAGATCTTGCGTTGATCCTGCACTTCCTCGACACCGGTGCGGCCGCTCAACACTTCGGATACCACTTGGTATTTGGTCGGGTCCTTCAGTTTCAGACGCAGCGACCCCTGCATGTCGGCGGCGGTGAGCACGCGTCCTTGGTATTCGCCGTTCGGATACTGCTTGAGGAAGGTGTTCTTGTAGAAGTCCTCACGGCTCACATATGTGATTTTGGAGACGATGTTGCCGGCTTCCTCGTTGATCACGTTCTCCAGATCGACGATCTCCTGGTTGGAAGGCGCCTTGCCCGACGAGCAGGACGCCGCCTGGCTGGCACCGTCCGGGCACAGCCATACGACCACTTCGACCTTGTCGTACCATTCGCCCTTCGCGGCGGTGATCTGTGCCTGCATCAGGCCGGATACGCCGATGAACAGGAGGAGATGAATGTGACCAGCATGACGGAGATGATCATCGAAACATTGCGCTTGAGGCTGTTCCATGTTTCGGAAAGGATGAAACGAAAACGCATCAGTCGTGCTCCTTGGTGTCCTCAGGGTTTTCATCGGACGGTGCCGGCGGGACGGGCGGTTCGGGCGGTGTCGGAGGCTCGGTTTGGGTCGGTGGAACGGGCGGTGCAGGCGGAGCGGACAGCGCCGATGCTTCGTCGGCACCAGTCTCGGAGGCATCATTTTCAGCGGAGGTCTTGGCCTGTTCGTTCCGTTCGGTTTGCTCGGCCTGTTCCTGGTCGGCCATCTGTTCGAGGCTCAGTCCCTTGCCCCAGGTCAAGGTGGTCTCCACTGACGCGAAGGCCTCGCCGTAACGGCCGGTGCGTCCGGAATGCACGGATTTGGCAAGACGGGCGATGCCGTCGTTCCCCTGTCCGTCATGGACGGCAGCGGCGACCACATCCACGGCGTTCACCACGGTTTCGGCGCGCGTCGCGCCTTCCACGTCGACGGTGTCGTCAGGAGCGTTCGTTGAATCGATGGCGTTCTGTCGACGGTATTTCGCGTTCGGGTCGGAAGTGCCCAATGCCTGGTGCGATTTCGACTCGACTTCGGCATCCGGGAAATACAACGCGGAATCGTAGGATCCCTGCTGCTCGTCGCGCACGATCTTGCCGGTGTGCAATTCGACCACGCGTTTGCGCATGGAGTTGACGATCTCCTCGTTGTGCGTGGCCATGACGATGGTGGTGCCGGTACGGTTGATGGCGTCTAACACTTCCATGATGCCCAGCGATGTGGTCGGGTCGAGGTTGCCCGTAGGCTCGTCGGCGAGCAGGATCTGAGGATGGTTCACATACGCCCTTGCGATGGCGACGCGTTGCGCTTCGCCGCCGGACAGCTCATGGGGGTAGTTGTTTTCCTTGCCCGTGAGCCCCACCGTCTGCAGTACTTTGGGCACCAGCGATTTGATGGTGGAACGGCTTGTGCCGATCACTTCAAGTGCGAAGGCGACGTTCTCCCATACCGTCTTGTTGTTGAGCAGCTTGTAATCCTGGAAGATAAAGCCGATCTGCCGGCGATAATGCGGCACCTGTCGTGCGGACAGGCGTCGCAGATCGTTGCCGGCGACGCGGATCTCGCCATCCGTGGCTTCCTCCTCGCGAAGCAGCAGGCTCAGCAAGGTGGTCTTGCCGGAACCGGACGCGCCCACAAGAAAGACGAAATCACCTCGATCGATGTCAAGATTGATGTCATCCAATGCGGGACGCGTGCCCTTTGGATAGACTTTGCTCACATGTTCAAGCGAGATCAGCGCCATCGTGTTTTCCCTCCGCCTATCGCTTAGGCTTCTTGTTCCTCGGCTGCCGCGCGACGCTGTTCGTGACGCCAGCGGATGCCGGCTTCGATGAACTCGTCGATGTCGCCGTCGAAGACAGCCTGGGTCTGCGAGGTCTCATACCCCGTGCGCAGGTCCTTGACCATCTGGTACGGATGCAGCACATACGAGCGCATCTGGTCGCCCCAGCTGGCCTTGATGTCTCCGGCGAGCTCCTTCTTCTTCTTGGCTTCCTCCTCGTGGCGCAGCACCAGCAGTCGGGACTGCAGCACGGCCATGGCGGCGGCACGGTTCTGAATCTGAGAGCGTTCGTCCTGCATGGTCACCACGATGCCGGTCGGGATGTGGGTGATGCGCACCGCGGAATACGTGGTGTTCACGCCCTGTCCGCCAGGACCGGACGAGCAGTAGGTGTCGACGCGGATTTCGGAATCCGGCACGTCGATGTGATCGGTCGCTTCGACCAGCGGCACCACTTCCACGGCGGCGAAGCTGGTCTGACGGCGGCCCTGGTTGTCGAACGGGGAGATACGCACCAGACGGTGGGTGCCACCCTCCACGCTCAGTCGCCCGTATGCGTACGGGGCGTCCACCTGGAACGTGGCCGACTTGATGCCGGCTTCTTCCGCGTAGGAGGTGTCCATGACCTTGGCCTTGTATCCGTTGCGTTCCGCCCAACGCAGGTACATGCGCAGCAGCATCTGCGCGAAATCGGCCGCATCCACGCCGCCGGCGCCGGAACGGATCGTCACCACGGCGGAACGTTCGTCGTATTCGCCGTCAAGCAGCGTCTGGATCTCCATATCGTCGAGATCCTTTTGGATGCTTTCGACTTCGGCCTTCGCCTCGGCCAACGTGTCGGCGTCCTCTTCCTCCTGGCCAAGCTCGACCAGGGTCTCCACGTCCTCGATGCGCTGGTCGGCGGATGCCAGACGCTTGAGCTGCGACTGCACCGCGGACAGCTTGCTGGTCACTTTCTGTGCGTTTTCCGGATCGTCCCACAATCCGGGTTCGGCCGCTTTCACTTCAAGGTCCTTGGCCTCGGCGGTCAGTCGATCGCGTCGAGGGCCTTGGAAATGGACTCGTATTTGGCGCGCGCTTCGCTGATCGCCTCGGAGTAATCAAATTCTGCCATCGTTTACACCATACATTTCTATTACGTTCCTGACTATTCTGACATGGAGCCGTCCACGGCTCCCGCACAATCCATAAGGTTTTTCCACGTGCCCACATCCATTTCCCACATGGACGGACCGCGAACCTGTCCGCACGCATACGGGAAACCGGGGCCCGTTTCGGATCATACGGGCCCGAAGGCGTCAAAGCCCCGCGTAGATCGCAGGAATGACCAGACTCAGCAGCATCGCCGCGGCGATGACGATGCACACCGTGCGCACCATGGTGCGGCGACGGCGTTCTCGCTGCTCGCGTTCGTCCCTGTAGTCACTCATACGCGCCACTATACCGGCTCGCCCCTACTTAGCGTTTCTTGCGAAACGCCTCGAAAATCACTTGTGGTAAGGTTCTCCGGCGTTGATTTTGTATGCGCGATAGATCTGCTCCAGCAGAATCACCCGCATCAGCTGGTGCGGGAACGTCATTTTGGAAAAGCTCAGCAGGTAGTCGGCTCGTTTGAGAATCGCGGGGTCGAGTCCCAATGAGCCGCCGATGATGAGTTGGATATGGCTGGTGCCGTGGAGTCCGAGGTCGTTGATTTTCGCGGCGAGCTGTTCGCTGGTGAGCTGCTTGCCTTCGATGGCGAGGGCGATGACGAACGCGTCGTCACGAATATGTTTGGCGATGCGTTCGCCCTCTTTGGCCTTGATCTGCCGTTCGAGTCCGTCGCTGGCATGCTCCGGTGTCTTCTCGTCGGCCACTTCGACGATGCCGAGCTTGCAATACCGGCCCAGTCGTTTCGAATATTCCGCGATGGCGTCGCGCAGATACTTCTCTTTGACCTTGCCGACGGTGATCAGTGTGATTTTCACGAGTTTCCTCTTGCGGAGAGCGCGGATGACGCTCTCCGCCATTCCGTTTTCAGTTCTTGTGGAGTTTCTCGTTGAGCTCGATGCCGGTCTTGCGGTAGCGCGCCTCGATGCGGCCGGACACGGAGTTGCGGATGAACAGGATGTTGTCCTTGCCGGACAGTTCGGCGCCCTTGACGGTTTCGAGCGGTTCGCCGGCGGCGACCTTGGCCTTGTCGTAGATGGTGACCTTGGTGCCGGCGGTGACGTACAGGCCTGCTTCGACCACGCAGTTGTCTCCCAGGGAGATGCCGATGCCGGCGTTCGCGCCGAGCAGGGAGTGCTCGCCGATGGAGTTCTTGAGCTTGCCGCCGCCGGACAGGGTGCCCATGATGGACGCGCCGCCGCCGATGTCGGAGCCGTTGCCGACCACGACGCCTTGCGAGACGCGGCCTTCGACCATGGAGACGCCGAGGGTGCCCGCATTGAAGTTCACGAAGCCGGCGTGCATGACGGTGGTGCCTTCGGACAGGTGCGCGCCCAGTCGCACGCGGTCGGCGTCGCCGATGCGCACGCCGGTCGGCACGACGTAGTCGACCATGCGGGGGAACTTGTCAATCGACAGCACGTTCACATCGACGTGCGGCGCCAACACGGCTCCGGACTGTCGGGTGGCGGCCATCACGTCAAGCTTGCGCAAAGCGAAATCGTCGACGGCGAACGGACCGTAGTTGGTCCACACCACGTTGTTGAGCTTGGCGAAGATGCCGTCGAGATTCAACGTGTTCGGCTTGGCCAGACGCATGCTCAGCAGGTGCAGACGCAGATAGCGTCGGCGGCGTCCTCGATCGGCTCGTCCAGCTTGGACACGGTGAACACGGGCATGCGGCGCACGCCACGCGCGTCGGCCTCGTCATGCGCGATGGCGCCGAAGTTGTGATTCGGACGCGAGGTTTCAGCCGGAGCCTCGCCCAACGTGAGTTCCGGATACCACACGTCAAGGGTGTTGCCGGCCGCATCGATGCTTGCCAGACCCCAACCCCATGCGGTGCGCTGTTCAGTCATGTGTACGCTCCTTTGACCATGCCGGAGCCGTAGACCGGTTCCAGCGATTCGTTAGGTTCTTTCGTTCCTTGAAACACTGTAGCGGCAAGCCATGGCAGGCGCATGCGCACGTCCGAAACCGGAGCCGCGTGTCAATATCGTTCAGTGGCGCTGGTCCATCGGCACGTAATCGCGTTCCGTGTAGCCGGTGTACACCTGGCGCGGACGGCCGATCTTCGTGTTCGGATCGGCGAGCATCTCACGGTATTGCGCGATCCAGCCGGGGATGCGGCCCAACGCGAACAGCGTGGTGAACATGGACGGATCGAAGCCGATCGCACGGTAGATCAGTCCCGTGTAGAAGTCGACGTTCGGATACAGATGACGAGACACGAAGTAATCGTCGCTCAATGCGATCTGCTCCAGTTCGGTGGCCACGTCGAACAGCGCGCGCTCGTCCGCCGGCAGCTTCAGCGTGTCGGCGCGTTCCATGATCTTCTGCAGATAGGTCTTGGCGATCGCCGCGCGCGGATCGTACGACTTGTACACGCGGTGGCCGAGGCCGGAAATGCGATGCCCGTTGGCCTTCGCGTCCTCCACGAATTCCTTGACGGTTTTGCCGGAGTCTCGGATGGCCTTGAGCTGGCGGAGCACCGCCTCGTTGGCGCCGCCGTGCAGCGGGCCGGACAGCGCGTTGATGCCGGCCGCGACCGCGGAATACAGGTTGGCGTGCGCCGAACCGGCGATGCGCACCACGGACGTGGAGCAGTTCTGCTCGTGGTCGGCATGGATGATGAGCAGACGGCCAAGCGCGTGCACGTACAGAGGATCGGATTCGAACGGCTCATACGGCACGGCGAAGCACATGCGCAGGAAATCGTCAACATAGCCGCGCGAGTAGTCCGGGTACAGCATCGGCTCATCGCGACGGCGGCGGAAGATGTAGCTGACGATGGTGCGCGCCTTGGCCATGATGATGGTCGCCGCTTCGTCCAGCTGGTCGGAATCGTTGATGTCCGTGGTGTCCGGGTAGAACGTGGCGAGCGCGTTGACCGCGGACGCCATCACACTCATCGGATGCGCGGTGCGCGGGAAGGAGCCCATGAACGTACGGAAGTCCTCCCCCACCATCGTGCGGTGGTTGATGTCGGAGATGAAACGGTCGTACTGGTCCTTGTTCGGCAGTTCGCCGTGACGCAGCAGCCAAGCGACTTCAAGGAAGTCGGACTGTTCGCACAGCTGCTCGATCGGATAGCCGCGGTAGCGCAGAATCGAGTTCTTGCCGTCGATGTACGTGATTTTCGATTCGCATTGCGCGGTGGTGAGGAAACCGGGGTCGAGTGTGACCCAGCCATCATTGCGCAGCGTGGATACCACGATGCCGTCCGCGCCCGCCGTGGCTTCGACCACCGGCAGGGTGAAGTCCTTGGATTCCACACTCAGATTGGCTGTGGCCATACTCGTTCGCTCCTTACCAGTCAAAAAGTACCGCCCACTATATGGCATGCGCGTTCGATATGTGGGTTCCGTCTCAAAACGGGGCATGAAAAAACGGGCTGTGCGTAATCGCACAAGCCCGTTTTCATAAGGTTTTGGACTAGTCGCGGACGGTGAGGATCACCGGACCGTTTTCGGTGATGGCGATGGTGTGCTCGCTGTGTGCGCCACGGGAGCCGTCCTCGCTCTTCAGCGTCCAGCCGTCCTTCGGATCCTGGTAGATCTCGTCGGTGGTCTTGAGGAACCACGGTTCGATGGCGATGACCAGGCCCGGACGCAGCTTGTAGCCGTGATGCGCCTTGCCGTCGTTCGGCACGTGCGGATCGCCGTGCATGATATGGCCGACGCCGTGTCCGCCGAACTCTAGGTTGATCGGGTAGCCGTATTCGCGTGCCACGTCGCCGACGGCGCAGGAGACGTCGCCCAGACGATTGCCCGGCTGAGCGGCTTCGATGCCGGCCGCCAAAGCCTCTTCGGTGCACTTGATCAGGCGCAGGTCGTCGGGATGCTGCGTGCCGACGCAGAAGCTGATGGCGGAATCCGCGACCCATCCGTCGACGTTGATCGCCAGATCGAGGCTGACCAGATCGCCGTCCTTCAGGTTGTAGTCGTACGGAACGCCGTGCAGCACGGCGTCGTTCACGGACGTGCAGATGTAGTGCGCGAACGGACCGGTGCCGAAATCAGGCGCATAGTCGACGTAGCAGGACGAGGCGCCCTTGCGGTCCACGATGCGCTTGTGGACGAATTCGTCGATTTCCAACAGATTGGTGCCGACCTTGGTGAATTCCTTCAGGTCGCGCAGGATGCCGCCGACGAAGCGGCCTGCGGGCTTCATCGCTTCAATCTCTTTAGGGGTTTTCAGTTCGATCATGCCTTCAACCCTACTTCGCGGGCCATACACCGGCGAACGATGTTCTCCTTTCTGTATTCCACCTTGCGTTCCACCCGAATATTCGATTCGAATACACGATGTTGTCACCAAAGATGGATAGTGTGAAGCCATGAACAACACTTCGAATTCTTTGGTTTCGGGTATCGATCCGGCATCGTTCTCCGCCGTGACCGGCCCGTCTCAGGACTTGTTCCGCTTCGTCAACGGCCCGTGGGTCGACATGTACCGTCTTCCCGACGACCGTTCCCGGTATGGTTCCTTCGACAAGCTCGCCGAGGATGCGGAAAACCAGATCCGCGACATCCTTGAAGAGGATGATTGCCCAGCCGTCAAGTCGCGCGCTTTGTACCATAGTTTCCTTGACGTCGATGCCATCGACGCGGCCGGACTCGCCGCCATCGAAGACCAGTTGGCTTCCATCGACGAGGCCGAAGACAAGGCCGCGCTCACCCGCGCGCTTGGCGCCATGAACCCGACCGGCGGTCCAGACCTGATCGGCATCGCCGTTTACGGAGATCCGGGAGCGCCGGAGACCAATGTCGTGCACATCGAACAGGACGGTTTGGATCTGCCGGACGAGGCCTACTACAGGGAAGACCATTACGCGCCAATCCGTGAGGCGTATGTCGAGATGGTCGCCAAGCAGCTGAAGAACGCGCATCTTGCGGCCGATGACGAGGATGCCCATGCGCAGGCCAAGCGTTTCCTTGACGTGGAGACGCGCATCGCGGCGAACCATTGGGACAACGTGTCCACGCGCGATTCGGTGAAGACCTATAACCCGACGGATTACGCCGACCTGTGCGCCATGCTCGCCGATGTTGACCTGGACGCTTGGATCGACGCCTGGCAGAACGCTTACGACGCGACCACCGCGGCTGCCGTGCAGCCGTTGGATTTCCGCGGCTGTTTCAGCCACACGATCGTGCATGAGCCAAGCTTCCTCACCGGACTCAACGCGTTCTGGAAGGAAGCGTCGCTGGATGATCTCAAGCTGTGGGCCCGCGTGCATGTGGTGATCGGCTCCACATTGGAGCTTCCCCACGAATTCGACGAAACGAATTTCGACTTCTACGGCAAGACGCTGTCCGGGCAGAAGGAGCAGCGTGTGCGTTGGAAGCGTGGCGTCTCGCTGGTCAACGGCATCTGCGGCGAGGATGTCGGCCGCGAATACGTGAAGCGTCACTTCCCCGAAACCTCCAAGCAGCGTATGGAGCAGCTGGTCGGCAATCTCATCGACGCCTACCGTGTGTCCATCTCCAATTCCACTTGGCTTGGCGACGAGACCAAGGCCAAGGCATTGGAGAAGCTGTCCAAGTTCGTGCCGAAGATCGGCTACACGAACCATTGGCGTGACTATTCCGCGCTGGATGTGCGCGAGGACGCCGCTTCGCCCAGAACATGCGTGCCGCGAACCTGTATGAGACCGGCTACCAGCTGGCCAAGGTGGGCAAGGCCGTCGACAAGGACGAATGGCTGATGAATCCGCAGACGGTGAACGCCTACTATGAGCCGTCCATGAACGTGATCGTGTTCCCGGCCGCCATTTTGCAGCCGCCGTTCTTCAACCCGGATGCCGAGGATGCCGCGAACTACGGCGGCATCGGCGCGGTGATCGGCCATGAGATCGGCCACGGTTTCGACGACCAGGCTCGCAATACGACGGCGACGGCAAACTCAACGACTGGTGGACCGAAGAGGACAAGGCCAATTTCAAGGCGCTCACCCAGAAGCTCATCGACCAGTACAACGAGTTCGTGCCGACGCAGCTCGCCGAAAAGTATTCGGATGACCCGTCGAAGGCCCCTCATGTGAACGGCGCGTTGACCATCGGCGAGAACATCGGCGATTTGAGCGGTGTGAACATCGCTCTCAAGGCCTATGCGTTCGCTCTCGATGAAGCGGCCGGCCGCGGCAAGGATGGTTCCACGGAAGCCATCGAAGCCGCGCTTGCCGATGCTCCTGAAATCGACGGCTTCACCGGCCTGCAGCGTTTCTTCCTGAGCTACGCTTCGATTTGGCGCACTAAGAATCGCGACGAGTTGGCGGAGCAGTATCTGCAGATCGACCCGCACTCCCCCGCCGAATGCCGTACGAACGGCATCGCCCGTAATGTGGACCTGTTCCACAAGGCGTTTGGCGTGCAGCCCGGCGACGGCATGTGGCTCGCACCGGAGCAACGCGTGCGCATCTGGTAACAGGCCATGCCAGCGATCGCATAAGCGTCAGGCAATCGTCAGAAGCCATCGCCGCCGAATTCCTCACGTAGGGGTTCGGCGGCGTTGCTATCCGTACCGGCCTGCGAGCCGCCTTGCTCGTCAACGCCGGAACTCTGCCCGTCCATCGCATTGACTGAAGTTTCGCCCCGCTGTTGGGCGGCTTGCACATATGGATCACGTCCTAAAGCCTGTCCAGGCTGCGCGTCTTGCTGGCCGGAATCGTTTTTCTTGGCGAGTTTGCGGAAGGTGGAGACACCGTAGCTCAAATCATGCCCCGCCGCATTCGCTTCCATGACGAGTTTCGACTGTTGCTTGCCGTTCTGGTCCACCCAGCTTTCCGCCGCCAGCACGCCGGTCACGATGACCGGTTCGCCTTTTTTGAACGATTGGCAGATGCTTTCGGAAAGGCCTCGATATGCCTTCACCGTGATCCATGTGGTGGGCAGGTCCTTCCACTGTTGCGTTCGGCCATCGAAATAATGTCTGGTGCTGGCCAGCCGGAATGAGCTGGCATGCGGCATGCCTTCCCGATTGAATTGCGTGGGCTGGCCGCCCACATATCCCGTGATGGTGAGGAGACCCTGCTGCTGCGCCATGTTCGGCCCTTTCTGTTTGACGAATGATGGACCGCGGAAAGCGCCGTTGACGGCACGGAAGCGACAGGCAGTGAGGTGGATTTATGGTGAGAGAGGGTAAACTGCATGCCCTTCCCGCATCTTCACGTTTCCGCGGTAAGACCACTATCGCCGAACGTTCCATCCGTCTGCAAGCCCAACCGGAGAATGTGGATAACTTGAGATCGTCGGGCGAGTCGTGGATTGTCGGTGGATAATTTCGACTTATCCACCGACATCCACAATCCTCATGTGCGTGAGATGCGCACGGTATTCCCCATGAAAACAAAAACGGAAGACCACCTGCTTGATGGTCTTCCGTTGCCGTATGTCGTTCGTCGGATCAAACCGACGCGCTACGGATTGCCGTATGTCACTTGAGCAGTGCAGCGACGCGGTCCGCGATCGCCTGCGCGGCGTCCGCGACCGGCACCGCTTCGGCGTTCTCACCGTTGCGGTCGCGCACTTCGATGGTGCCGTTGTTGACGGTGTCGCGGCCGGCGACGGCGATGATCGGCACGCCGATGAGTTCGGCGTCCTTGAACTTGCGCCCGGAGACACCTTCTTGCGGTCGTCGAAGATGACTTCGATGCCCTTGGCCTCAAGCTCACCGATCAGCTGTTCTGCGGCTTCGAACGCGGCCGCATCCTTGCCGGTGGCCACGACGTGCACCTGTGCCGGCGCGATGACTGCCGGCCACGCCAGACCCTTCTCGTCGTGATGGGTTTCGGCGATGCAGGCCATCACACGGGAGACGCCGATGCCGTAGGAGCCCATCCACACCGGAACGGTCTTGCCGTTCTGGTCGAGCACCTTCAGGCCGAGCGCGTTGGAATACTTGAGGCCCAGCTGGAACACCTGGCCGATTTCCACGCCGCGCTCGAAGCTCAGCGGGCCGGAACCGTCCGGGCTCATGTCGCCATGACGTACCTGCACGGCTTCGACGGTGCCGTCGGCCTCGAAATCGCGGCCGTACACCAAATCGTAGTAATCCACGTCCTGCTCGTCGGCGCCGGTGAACCATGCGGAACCGCGTGCCACGTGCGCGTCGATCAGGTAGCGCAGCGCGTCACCGGTCTCGGACGCGTTCTCGGCCTTCTTTCCGTCGCGTGCCTGCGGGCCAAGCGCCATCGGTCCGATGTAGCCCTTGACGAGTTCCGGATGCTTCTTCAGATCCTCGTCGGTGGCTTCCTCGATCTCGGCCGGGGTGAACTGCGCCTCAAGACGCTTCATGTCGACGGTACGGTCGCCCGGAACGCCTACGACCACGAGCTCGCGCCACGGCTCGTCGTGGTCTTCGTCCTGCGGATGCATGACGGCGATGACGACGTTCTTCAGAATGTCGGAGGCCTGCCAATCGCGGCCGTCGGAACGAGGATGGTTGGCGTTGGCGAATTCGACCATCTTGTCGATGGTGGCCGCGTCCGGGGTCGGGCGCTTTTCGGCTGCCGGCGTTGCGGTAAAGTCGATGGCTTCCGGTTCCGGAGTGGTCAGCGCCTCGACGTTCCAGGCCTTGCCGGACGGCGACTGGGCGAAGGTGTCCTCGCCGATCTCCATCGGAGCCAGGAACTCCTCGGATTCGAAGCCGCCCATCGGGCCGGCCATGGCGTGCACCGGCACGTACTTCAGGTCGAGACGGTTGAAGATGCGCTCGTATGCGCCGCGCTCGTCCATGTATGCCTTGACGAGGCCTTCCTTGTCGAGGGTGAAGGAGTAGGCGTCCTTCATGATGAACTCGCGGCCGCGGATCAGGCCGGCGCGCGGACGGAACTCGTCGCGGTACTTGGTCTGGATCTGGTAGAGGGTCACCGGCAGGTCCTTGTAGGAGGAGTACAGGTCCTTGACCAGCAGGGTGAACATTTCCTCATGGGTCGGGGCCAGCAGGTAGTCGGCCTCGTGGCGGTCCTTCAGACGGAAGATGTTGTCGCCGTATTCCTCCCAGCGGTGGGTGGCCTCATACGGCTCGCGCGGCAGCAGTCCGGAGAAGTGGACTTCCTGGGCGTCGATGGACGCCATCTCCTCGCGGATGATGTTCTCGATCTTGTTCAGGACATTGAGGCCCAGCGGCAGCCAGGTCCAGATGCCCGGAGCGGCCTTGCGCAGGTAGCAGGCGCGCTGCAGCAGCTTGTCCGACACGACGTCGGCATCGGCGGGGTCCTCGCGCAGGGTGCGCAGGAACATGGTAGACATACGAAGTGCTTTGGTCATACGTTCCAAATTACTCAGGTAAGCCGACTTGGATGCGCCACACGCCCTCGAATCGCACACCAAAACGCGAAAAACGTTATTTATAGAGTTATAAATAAGTATAAAGCCGTTTCTATGATACTGGAATCAGCACCATATCGCTTCATAAGGAAAGGACGCAGCATGCGTCACGTCACCGCGCACATTTCGATTTGGAACAAACTCGGCTGGATCGGCATCATCTGCTATTTCGTCTTCGCGGCGGCAGCGCCGGAAGTGCTGGCCGAAGGCAACCAATGGATCGGCCTGTGCCTGGCCGTATTGTGCGTCACGTTGATTTCCCTGCCATGGAAGAAGCCGTTCAATGCGATTGCGCTGGCCGGCATGGTGATATGGATCATCGTCACGCGGGCGATTCCAGGTCTTGAGTTCCTGCAGCGCAACCCGCTTTGGTTGCTCGTCGGACTGGCCTGCGTGATCGCCAGCTGTTGGGACCCCGATCCGGAAAGCGTCGAGGACGAAGTTGAGCTCGACCCGGATCTTGCGCATTCCCTGCAGGCGATGGGCTGATATTTAGCAGCGGGTCAGAACAGCACGTCCTGCGCGAATTCGTCATCCTCACCGGCCGGTTGCGGCATGCGGGCGCGGAATGCTCCGACACCGTCGGAGGCAAGCGTATCGGCGGCCTGCGCCGACTCCAATCGCAATTGTCCATCAAGACGGACCGCGTCCGGTGAGACCAGGAACATGCGCTCGTTGACGCCTTGCAGATACAGGCCGTCGAGCCCTTCCACTCGCGACAGCGCCACGTATCCCATGCCCGGCGCGAATGTGCGTCGCAAATCCATGACGGCACGATCGAGTGTCATGCCTTGCGATTTGTGGATGGTGATGGCCCACGCGCAGCGCAACGGCACCTGTTTGACCGTGGCGAGCACGGTATCGCCGTCCTGCATCTGCCAGGAATTCGGCTTCATGGTGACGATGTTGCCGTTTTCGAATTCGACGATCGGCCAGCCGCCCTGCGATTGCGTGGTGAATCCACGCACGGTGCCGAGCGACCCGTTGACGTACTGGTGGTCGGTGTCGTTGCGCACCGCCATCACGGCCGCGCCCGTCTTGAGACACAACCGTTCGGGGGCCAGCATGTTCTTTTTGAGCCGTTCCACCAGATTCGCCGCACCCTCGGATTCGGCGAGGTATTCGTGCGGCTCCTCCTTGATTTCGAACAGGCGCAGATCATTAAGCGCGTCGGCCTGCCTGTTGACGGGGAACAGGTTCACCGCCTGCTGCCCGGGTTCCGGAATGGCCCCCAACCGGGTCAGCAGCACATTGCGGTCGCCATCGTCCACCGCGCCTTCGCGAATGTCGGTCAGCACGTTCAACAGCTGGCCGTCATCCTGACGATGCTGTTCGGTCAGATAGCAGACAACGGGGTTCAATTCACGCCACACCAACGATTCGGTGACGAAACCTTCGGGATTGAGTCCGGCGCGCATGTACCGTTCGCGACTGGCCAGATATTCGGCGGACGGCGCGATCAGGTCGTTGTTGCGTCCCGATACCGAAACCGGCGGCAGCTGGAAAAAATCGCCGGACAACACCACCTGCAGCCCGCCGAACGGACGTTCGTCGCGGCGGATGATGCGGCAGATCCGGTCAACCATGTCGAACAGCCACGCGTGCAGCATGGAGACCTCGTCGATGATGAGGATGTCGGCTTCCTGCAGCTTGCGTTTGCGGCGTGTGCGAACGGTTTTGACCAGATTGTCGGTCAATGCCGTGGCCAAGCCGATGCCGCTCCAGGAATGGATGGTGGTGCCGTTGATATGCGTGGCAGCGATGCCCGTGGATGCGGTGACGGCCACGGATGCGCCGTCGGCACGCGCCTGCCGTATGAATTCGTTGAGCACGTAGGTTTTGCCGGCACCGGGCGCGCCCGTCAGGAACACGCTTGCGCCGGAACCCAGAATCGCAAGCGCCTCGGATTGCCTCATTACGCCACCTTCTTTACGTCACCGCGCCCCATGCAACGAAATCGTCAGGCAACCAGCCTGTCCACAACCTTGAGCACACCGTGCTCGACGTTCGACGGTGCGATGTAGCGCGCGGCGGCCTTCAAATCGGGGTGTGCGTTGCCCATGGCGAACGACCAGTCGCCCGCCTCAAGCATGAGCAGATCGTTGAGGTAGTCGCCGAACACCGCCGTCTGCGCGGGTGTGACGCCGAGCACGCGCTGCAACGCCTCGACGCCCTGCTTTTTGTCGGTTTCGATGTTCATGATGTCCACCCACAGTTTGCCGGAGACGACCACCTGGTAGTCCGCGCGCAGATGTGTGAGCTTTTCGTTGGTGAATCGTTCGGAGCCGTCAAGGTCGAGGATCGCGAGTTTCAGAACGATTTCGGCGTCGCCGTCAGGGGTGTAGGCGGACGGTTCCTGCGCGAAGTCGAGCACTTCGTGCAGATCGTCCACGATGCTCAGCGCCGCGTAGTATTTGCCGACTTCATCGAGGAACGGCTTGTCGGAACGCTGCACGTATGCCGATTTGAGGCCACACACCACCAGTCCCACGTTATGCTCGCCGGAGGCAGCGGCGTCGTCGACCAGGTCGATGACGTGACGCGTGACGTCCAAATCGACGCCATGCACTTCCACGACTTTGCCGTCGAGCGCCACCACATTGCCGTTTTCCGCGATATAGGACAGTTCTCCCCCGTCGAGAATCTCCGCGGCTTTGTCGGCGAACATGTTGCGCAGCGTGGCGTATTGCGTCCGGACGCGGGCACGAATTCGACGCCACGGCGTTTGAGCCGGGCGAGCATGGGCCAGAATCCGTCGGGGATTCGGCTTCGTTCGTCAAGTAACGTGCCGTCCATGTCGGCGACCACAAGGCGGATATCCTGCGGTTGGCCGATGGTGGTCCAATCAGCTGCGGTCATGCGGTTCCTCTCGCTGGAGTCGTGCTGTCAGTCCTTGTTGAGCAGGCTGGTTTCCTGGATTTCAGAGGCGATGGCCTTCGCCTCCGCTTCGTTCGGACCGGGCACCGGGGCCATGAACGCCTTGCGGTAGTAACGCAGTTCGTCGAGCGATTCGATGATGTCGGCGAGCGCGCGGTGGCGCCGTTCTTCGGCGGACGGTTGAGGTAGACGGCCGGATACCAGCGGCGGGCGAGTTCCTTGAAGGTGCTCACGTCGATGGTGCGGTAGTGCAGGTTCTCCATGAGTTCCGGCATGTAGTGGTCAAGGAACTTCTTGTCGGAGCCGATGGTGTTGCCGGCGAGCAGCGGCTTGACGCCGGCCGGAGTGAATTTCCTGACGTATTCGATGACCTTGGCTTGCGCTTCGTCGAGGCTCAGACCGTGTTCCCATTCGTTGATCAGGCCGGAACGGGTGTGCATGGCGCGCACGAAGTCATTCATGTGGTCGACAGCCTTCTGACTGGGCTTGATCACATAGTCGACACCTTCGTCGAGCACGTTCAGGTCGAAGTCGGTCGGCACCACGGAAACCTCGACGAGCTCGTCGCCGCCGAAGATATCCAGGCCGGTCATCTCGCAGTCGATCCAGATCAGACGTGAGCCTTCGGACGTGTATGTTTCGCCATCGTGTGCATCTACCATCGTTGCCTCTTTCGATTGGTCCGCGGTCGCGCCCTCTGCGCAGGCCGAACATATGAAGATACCGCAGGGTAGGTACGTCGGACCGTCATCGTTGGAAAACGGTCGTTGGAAACAGGAAAGCCGTCCGCGCCCAAATGGAGGGACGCGGACGGCTGGAGCGCGCTGCCGGTTCGATGGTTCAGCGCACGAGTGCGGTATCCGGCACGGACACCCTCAGATCGGGGCATCCTGCGTGCGGTCAATCGGCCAGTTTGAGCCAAGCGCTGGTATCTTGCGGCAGCTTGCCGTCGTCGGTAAGCGGTCCTGATGTCAGCAGCACTTCGCCTTGCGGCAACGTGATCGGTTCTTCGCCGAAGTTGGTGATCGAGGCCCAGCCGTTGGCACGGCGGTACGCGATGGTGCCACCCGGGAAACCGTTGGCGCCGTCATGCGCCTTGCCGGGCTGGTCTTCCGGAAGCCATTCGAGACTCAGGTCGGTGGTCTGCAACTCATGTCGCAATGCCAGCACGCGGCGGTACAGGTTCAGCATGGAATCCGGGTCGGCCGATTCGACATCGACCGCGAAATCCTTGTACCACTTGGGTTGCGGCAGATGCGGCTCGGCCTTCGCGTCTGCCGGCGAGAAGCCGAAGGAGCCGCCATGGCCGAACTCATCGTTCGGATCGTCCAGCTGCGGAGCGTCGGCCGCAACCCACGGCAGCGGCACACGGCAGCCGTCACGGCCTTTGGTGCTGGCGGAACGGGAGGTGCGCCATGCGGACGGATCCTCCAGCTCATCCCAGGGAATGTCGGCCACTTCGAACAGGCCGAGTTCCTCGCCTTGATACACGTAGGCGGAGCCGGGCAGCGCCATCTCCATCATGATCGCGGCGCGGGCGCGCTTGGTGCCGAGCGCGCGGTCCTCCCGGTATGTGGTGCCGTCGCGCAGCAGCCAGTCGAGCGGCAGTCGATGGTATTCGCCGGTCGGCACCTGGGGCAGCGCGTAGCGGGTGGCATGGCGGACCACGTCATGGTTGCTCATCACCCAAGTGGCGGTGGAACCGGACCGTTCGGCGCTTTCCAGACCTTCCTCGATGGCGAGGTGCATGTCGTCGCGGATCCAATCCTTCTTGGCGAACTCGAAGTTGAAGATCTGGCCGAGATCGTCCGGGGAGGCGTACAGATGCTGGCGGCTTGGTCGGACCCACGCCTCAGCCACGGCGAACGCCGGCGGATCGTACTCGTTGAACACCTTGCGCCACTCGTGGTAGATGTCGTGCACTTCGTCGCGGTCGATCACCGGATGGGAGCCGTCTTCGGGCTGATCGTTGGTGCACCAGACCACATAATCGTCCAGATCATCGCGGTCGAGATCCTTGGCCAGGCCGTGCGCCACGTCCACGCGGAAGCCGTCGGCACCGTGGTCAAGCCAGAAACGCAGGGTTTTGATGAAATCGGCGCGCACGTCCTCGTTTTTCCAGTTCCAGTCCGGCTGTTCCTTGGTGAACATGTGCAGATACCATTGGCCGTCGGGCACGCGCGTCCATGCAGGGCCGCCGAAGTGGTTCTGCCAGTTGGTCGGCGGCTCGTCGCCGTTCGGTCCCTTGCCGTCGCGGAAGATGTAGCGGTCGCGTTCCGGCGAGCCGGGTTTCGCGGCCAACGCGGCCTTGAACCATTCGTGCAGGTTGGAGCTGTGGTTCGGCACGATGTCCACGACGATTTTGATGCCGTCGGCATGCGCGGCTTTGGCGAGCGCGTCGAAATCGTCCATGCTGCCGAGTTTCGGATCGACGTTGCGGTAGTCGTCCACGTCATAGCCGCCGTCGGCCAGCTGGGACGGGTAGAACGGGCTCAGCCAGATGGCGTCGACGCCCAGTTCCTTCAGATATCCGATTTTCTCGGTGACGCCGGCGATCTGGCCGAGGCCCTCGCCGCGGGAATCCTTGAAGGAACGTGGATACACCTGGTAGACCACGGCCTGCTTCCACCACAGCGACGGATCGTTGACTTCGGTCATGTTGTCCCCTTTCATACAAACGCTTGTGCACCGTGCGCACGTATCACAACTCCGTACGTAGAACGATTTTCGTTGATTTTCCTACGATGGTTATGTTGTGTTGTGTAGCTTCGTTGCTGTTATCGCATTGCTTGACATAATCAATAATAACGCTTGTGCAAAAAAGCGCAAACCACAGGAGGCAGAACAAGGTGGCAGCACTTCAAAAAGCAAGCAATAACAACACCTGAAGCTATGCAAGCGTTTTTACAAAAGCAGCGTGTCGTGATAGAGTGAAGCAGTCGCGGGCAACCGACCGCCCGCATAGTCCACCCTAAGGAGCCATCCGACCATGCCACGAACCACCATCGCAGACGTAGCCCAGGCAGCCGGAGTGTCCGTCTCCACCGTGTCCCGCGCGCTCGCGGGCTCGACAGGGTCAGTCCCGAAACCAGGGAACGCATCGAGCAGGAGGCGAAGCGCCTGCATTTCTCCTTTTCGAAAAGCGCGTCGTCCCTGGCGTCCGGCAAAACCATGCGAGTCGCCGTGCTGCTGCCGAACGAAATCAGCAGCTGGTTCAACGCCCACGCTCGAGAGATTTACGAGGTGATGTCGAAGGCCGGATACGACATCGTTCCTTACATCGTGTGGACGCAGGACGATTTGGATGCGTTTTTCCAAAATCTTCCGGGCAACCGCAACGTCGACGCGGTCATCGAGGCGTCATTCGACTTCGACGAGGCGAAGAAGCAGGTGCTTGGCGATCTGACCATTCCGGTGGTCGGCATGAACGCGCCGAGCACGCACGGTCTCGACGCCGGCGTCGCCATCGACGACGAGGCTTCCATGGCGACGATTGTACGGTTCCTCAAATCGTTAGGGCATAAGACGCTCGCCTACATCGAACAGCCCATCAACACCACGCCGTTCGTCTGCTCCGACAGGCTGCGCAAGAAGGGATTCAGCGAAGCCTCACAAGCTTGCGGTTACGCGGATGAAGACATCATCGTCATGCCGTCACTATCCCATATCGATGCTCGCAGCGAGCAGGACATCTATTCCGGCATCGTCGCGCAGCTGCTCAGCGCTCCAAAGCAGCCGACCGCCATCTGCGTCTCCGTCGACGCCGTGGCCGCTCCCCTGCTGAAGGAGCTGCGGCGCATGGGATGGCGCGTGCCACAGGACGTGTCGCTGGTCGGATTCGATGATGACGACACCGCCACCGCATTGGATCTGACCACCATGCATCAGGATCCGGCGGAAATCGGCCGTATCGCTGCACGTAAGACGCTTGCGCTGCTCAATGGCGAGACGCTTGACGAGCCGTTCACCGTCATGCCGACGTCGCTGGTGCTGCGTGGCACCACGGAACGCGTAAGTTGACGTTCATACGGTGCCATCGACATGGCTCAATTAACTAAACGTCACTAGACCAATAGCTGCCGAAAACGCACGAAACCCGTCCAGCGGCATTCCTGCCACCGGACGGGTTTCGTATTATCTAGCGTTTAGTCGCGTCGTATGCGTTTCGCGCGGTATTCGCCAATCACTGACGGCCGGAGTAGTTCGGCGCCTCGGCGGTCATGACGATGTCGTGCGGATGGGATTCGCGCAGGCCAGCGTCGGTGATGCGGATGAAGCGGCCACGTTCCGGCATTTCGGAGATGTTGTGCGCGCCAATGTAGAACATGGACTGGTGCAGGCCGCCGATCATCTGGTACAGCACGGCGTTGAGCGGTCCGCGGTACGGCACTTCGCCTTCGACACCTTCCGGAACGACCTTGTCGTTGGAGGTGACGTCGGCCTGGAAGTAACGGTCCTTGGAGTAGGACTTCTTGCCACGCGGAGCCATGGCGCCCAGGGAGCCCATGCCACGGTACAGTTTGTACTGCTTGCCGTGCAGGAGCACCTTCTCGCCCGGAGCTTCCTCGCAGCCCGCGAGGGTGCCGCCGAGCATCACGGAGGATGCGCCGGCCACGAGGGCCTTGGCGATGTCGCCGGAGTAGTGGATGCCACCGTCGGCGATGCACGGCACGCCAGCGGCGCGACAGGCCTGGGCGGCCTCGTACACGGCGGTGAGCTGCGGGACGCCGACACCGGCGACCACGCGGGTGGTGCAGATGGAGCCCGGGCCGACGCCGACCTTGACGGCGTCGACGCCGGCGTCGATCATGGCCTGCGCACCCTGGCGGGTGGCGACGTTGCCGCCGATGATGTCCACGCCATTGAACGCGGAATCGGACTTCAGGCGGCGAATCATGTCGAGAGCCAGCTTGGCCTCACCGTTGGCGGTGTCGACCACGAGCACGTCCACACCGGCTTCCATCAGAGCGGAAGCACGGTTGTAGGCGTCGCCCAGGAAGCCGATGCCTGCGGCGACGCGCAGACGGCCCTGCTCATCCTTGGTGGCGTCCGGATACTGTTCGGTCTTGACGAAATCCTTGACGGTGATCAGACCGGTCAGGCGGCCTTCGGAATCGACCAGAGGCAGCTTCTCGACCTTGTGCTTGGCCAGCAGGTCGTGCGCGTCTTCCTTGGAGATGTCGGACGGACCGGTGATGAGATTTTCGCGGGTCATGACCTCGGAGACCTTCAAACGGTCGTAATCCTCGGAAGCGATGAAACGCATGTCACGGTTGGTGATGATACCGACGAGCTTGCTGTCCTTGTCCACGACCGGCAGGCCGGAGATGTGGAAACGGCCGCACAGCTTATCGAGATCGGCGAGGGTCACGTCCGGGCTCACGGTGAGCGGATCGCTAATCATGCCGGATTCGGAACGCTTGACGATGTCGACCTGGGCGGCCTGGTCGTCGATGGAAAGGTTGCGGTGCAGCACGCCGATGCCGCCGTTGCGAGCCATGGCGATGGCCATGTCGGATTCGGTGACGGTGTCCATCGCGGCGGAGATCGCCGGGACCTTCATCGTGATGTTGCGTGTGAGATGGGTGGTGGTGTCCACTTCGGACGGAATGACGTCCGTCTCGTTCGGCAGCAGCAGCACATCGTCATAGGCGAGGCCAAGCTGGGCGAAAATCGGAGGAAGTGGGGCGAACGTGGAATCTGCATTCATATCAGGAATTGTAGCCATAGACCCACTATATGAACGTGGGCTGACTTACTGCGACACGGCGCGAAAAGCCGAAATTATCAATCGTAATAAAAGCTGCTTATATCGTTTGGCAAAGCGTTTCATCAGTTTTTCTTGCGATTGCGCCGGACGGACGATCAGCGTCCACCGCGCGTTTTGTCGCCGCGCGCGCGTCCGACCGACGCGTGTTGCGCATCGGTTCCGGAGATTGCGTTTTCCTCACGGATTTCGGGAATGCGGTGTTTCAGATACGGGTACATCGTGGCGACCGTCAGCAGCGCCGCCGCAATGAGGAAGCCAATCAGCACATACTGCGCTTTGAAGAACAGAATCATGATCGAGCCGAATGCGATCAGCGACGCCCACCCCCAGAGAATCAGCACCGCGCCCTGCACGGTGTGTCCGATGCGCAGCATGCGGTGGTGCAGGTGCATGCGATCGGGATGCATCGGCGACTGGCCTTTACTCAACCGCCGCACAATCGCAAGACACATGTCGAGGATCGGCAGGAACAGCACCAGCATCGGCAGCAGAATCGGCATGAACACCGGCAGGTAGATGCTGGCGTGGATGGATGCCGGGTCGAGACGGCCGGTCATGACGATCGACGCGCAGGTGATCAGGTAGCCAAGCAGCATGGAACCGGAGTCGCCCATGAACAGTTTTGCGGGATGCCAGTTATGCAGGATGAAACCGACGCAGGTGCCGACCATGGCGATGTCGATCAGCGTCGCCATGGATGCGTACGACGGCGAGCTTCTTGCGATGATGTACGAATAGATGGCGAAGGCGATGCCGCCGATCGCGACGATGCCCGAAGCGAGGCCGTCAAGACCGTCCACGAAGTTGACCGCGTTGATGGACGCGACGATAAGGAACGCGGTGATGGCCATCGACAGGCTCGGCGACGCGGTGACGAGCGAGCCGAGAGGCAACGAGATGATCTGCAGGCCGCCCCAGGCCACAAACACGGAGATGAGCAGCTGACCGGCGAGTTTGAGCATCCAGTCAAGGTCCCACAAATCGTCGGCCATGCCCAGCAGGCTGATCATGATGGCGCCGGCTAGAATCACCCATGCCTGATGCGATTGGGCGAACAGGCCTTCGATGAAAGGGATGCGAGAGGCGAACAGCATGGCAACGGTGAAGCCGATAAGCATGCCCAGTCCACCCATGCGTGGCGTCGGCACGGTATGCACGTCGCGTGCACGCACTTCGCCGACTGCGCCGATTTCGATGGCGATGTGCCGGATCAGCGGCGTGAGCAGATAGGTGACGCCACCTGCGACCGCGGCAATGAACAGGTAGATTCTCATGCGCCCAAAGCACCGCCATTCAGTGTTAACGCCTTACGGATGACCAGCTCGCGAATCACTCCCTCCCGAAGAATCGCGATGCCGTCGCGCTCGTGCGGGTCGGCTGCAACCACCGTGGACGATACATGTCCCGGAGTCGCTCCCCCGTCCAAATACAGATCCACCGCATCTCCCAGCGCGTCCGCGGCTTCCTGCACCGTTTGTGCGCTTTCCTCGCCGGAACGGTTGGCGCTGGTGGCGGCCAACGGCCCGGTGGCTCGCAGAATACGCAGCGCGACCGCGGAATTGGGGATGCGCACGCCCTGTGTGGCTTTGCCGGTTGTCGGATCATGACGCAACGTGGCAAGCGAACAGTCGTCTTCCGCTTCCGCTATCGGCGAAAAAGCGCCCGGCATGAACATGGCGGCCAGACGGTTGAGCGGCACCGGCAAGGTCAGATGCAGCTTCTCCATGCTTTCGATTGACGGCAGCAACACCTGCAACGACTTGTATTTCGGTCGTTGTTTGGCTGCGAACACCTTGCGGATCGCCTCGATGTTACGCGGATCGCAGGCGACGCCGTACACCGTGTCAGTGGGGATGACCACCAATCCGCCATCATGGATGATTTCAACGGCCCGGGCAAGGGATTCGTCGTTTACTGTGCAAATCTCGCTCATGACACCTCCCTTTCAGCCAGTCAACTTACCTATTGTAAGGCATGGCTCGATGGCGCGCCCGAATGGTGGGAACACGACCGGCGAATATTCCATCGGATATAGAAAAAGCCCTGTCGGTTTGGATGCGTCCAAGCCGACAAGGCGGATACGGCACGAATCAGGCGCCCAGATACGCCTTGCGCACCTGCTCGTTGTTGAGCAGTTCCTTGGCGTCGCCTTCCATCGTGATACGGCCGGTTTCCAGCACGTATGCGCGGTCGGCGATCGACAGCGCCATCTTGGCGTTCTGCTCGACCAGCAGAATCGTGATGCCCTGCTCGTGCAGCTTGCGGATGATGGAGAAGATCTCCTTGACGAGCTTCGGGGACAGGCCCATGGACGGCTCGTCCATGAGGATCGTCTTCGGATGGCTCATCAGCGCGCGGCCCATCGCCAGCATCTGCTGCTCGCCGCCGGACAACGTGCCGGCCTTCTGGTTACGGCGTTCCTTCAGACGGGGGAACAGGCCGTAGACCATGTCGAGGTCCTTCTTGAGGTCCGACTGGTCCTTCAGGCTGAACGCGCCCATCTCCAGGTTCTCTTCGACGCTCATGCGTGTGAAGACGTGGCGCCCTTCCGGAATGTGCGCCATACCGAGGGTCACGATCTTGTTGTTGTGGGTTTTCAGCAGATCCACTCCGTTGTACATCACGGAACCGGATTTCGCCGGTACCAGACCGGTGATGGTGTGCAGCGTGGTGGTCTTGCCTGCGCCGTTCGCGCCGATCAGGGACACGATCTCGCCGGCGTTGACGGTGAAGCTGATGTCCTTGACGGCTTCGATGGCACCGTATGAAACGGAAAGGTTCTTGACTTCCAGCATCAGGCTTCCTCGCTTTCGTGCTTGGCATCGTCGCTGTCGGTATCGTCGTCGGAACCCAGGTATGCGGAGATGACCTGCGGGTTGTTGGCGATCTCCTCCGGCGTGCCGGCGGCGATGGTGCGTCCGTAGTCGAGCACCTGGATGCGCTGGCAGACGTTCATCACCAGGCTCATGTCATGCTCGATCAGCAGGATGGCGATGCCGAAGCGGTCGCGGATGGTGTTGATGCAGTTGAGCAGGTCCTCGGTCTCCGTCGGGTTCATGCCTGCCGCCGGCTCGTCGAGCAACAGCAGTTTCATGCCGGTGGCGAGGGCGCGGGCGATTTCCAGCTTGCGCTGGGCGCCGTACGGCAGGTTCGCCGCTTCGGTTTCGGCCAGGCCTTCTAGTCCGAAGATCTTGAGCAGGTCAATGGCTTTGGCGTGCATCTCGCGTTCCTGCTTCCAGAATTTCGGCGTGCGGAAAATCGCGCCGCCCATGTGGTAGCTGAACGATTCGTTGAATGCGACCAGCACGTTCTCCTCCACGGTCATCTGGCCGAACAGGCGGATGTTCTGGAAGGTTCTGGCGATGCCGGCGCGCACCACCTGGTATGTCTTCTTGCCGTTCATGCGTTCGCCGTCCAGGAAGAACTCGCCTTCCGTGGGCTGGTACACGCCGGTCAGCAGGTTGAACACGGTGGTTTTGCCGGCGCCGTTCGGGCCGATCAGGCCGACGAGCTCGCCGGAGTTGATGGTCATGTTGAAGTCGGATACGGCTTTGAGGCCTCCGAAGGTGATGCCGAGATGTTCGGCTTTCAGGATGGGCTCGCTCATGCCTGCGCCTCCTTGGTGTCGGCGGCCGTCTCGACGGTTTCGTCCGTCTTGGCGGTGTCCTTGGCTGCCTTGGCGGTGGATTCAGCCTGCTTCGACTTGCCGTGCGCCTTGACCTTCATCGGGTAGAACAGCTTGTTGATGGTCTTGGTCAGGGAGAATTCCCAGTTGCCGAAGATGCCCTGCGGGCGGAAGATCATGATGAGCACCAGCGCCACCGAGTACACGAGCATGCGGTAGGTGGAGAAGGCGCGCAACAGCTCCGGCAGGATCGTCAGCGCGATGGCGGAGACGATGGAACCTGTCAGCGAGCCCATGCCGCCGAACACGACCATGATCACGTAGTTGATCGATTGCAGCCATCCGGCCATCGCGGGGTTCAGCGAGCCGATGTACTGGGCGAAGATGCCGCCGGCGATGCCCGCGAAGAACGCGGAGATAGCGAACACGAGCACCTTCATGTAGGTGATGTTGATGCCGGACGCGCTTGCCGCGATCTCGTCGTCGCGGATGGCCTTGACGGCACGGCCGTAACGGGAGCGGGCGAACATGAACAGCAGCACGACGGTGACGACGGTGATCCAGAACACGACGTACAGGTTGGCGAGTCGGTCGATGCCGATCAGCGCCTGGCCGGCCGCGCCCTTGTCGAGGCCCATGCCGCCGGCGACCTTCAGGTTCTGGATGATCACGCGGATGATTTCGCCGAAGCCCAGCGTGATGATGGCGAGGTAATCGCCATGCAGACGCAGTGCCGGAATGCCGACCAGGATGCCGAAGATGCAGGCGACCACGCCGCCGGCGAGCGTCGTCAGCAGGAATCGCAGCGTCGGATCCATCGCAACGCCGTTGGCGACGAGCAGCTTGCTCAGCAGGGCCGCGCTGTACGCGCCGATCGCTTCGAAGCCGCAGCAGCCCAGCGTCAGCTGGCCGAGCACGCCGATGGTGAGGTTCAGAGAGGTGGTCATGATGATGGCGATGCAGCTTGTCATCATGATGCCCTTGATGTAGGTGCTGGCCATGCCGGATTCGCATACACCCATCAGAATGCCGAACAGCACGACGATGCCGACCGCGCACATCAGATAGGACTGTTTGGTGGAAAGCATTGATTTCTTCATGAGGTCACACCTTCTCGGTTTCCGGTTCGCCCATCAGGCCGGACGGCTTGACCAGGAGCACGATGATGAGGATGCCGAACACAATGGCGTCGGAGAACGCGGACGTGATCACGCCGCCGGTGATGGTGCCGATGTACGCCTTGGTCAGGCTTTCGACCACGCCGATCACCAGACCGCCGACCATGGCGCCCGGGATGGAGCCGATGCCGCCGAGCACGGCCGCGACGAAGGCCTTCAGGCCCAGCATCGCGCCCATCATCGGGGACACCTGCGGATAGGAAACGCAGTACATCAGCGATGCGACGGCGGCGAGGCCCGAACCGATGGCGAACGTGAGCGTGATGGTGGAGTTCACGTTGATGCCCATCAGGATCGAGGCCTCCTTGTCTTCGGAGACCGCGCGCATGGCCTTGCCCTGCTTGGTGTAGGTGACGAACAGCTGCAGCGCGACCATGATGATCACGCCGAGCACGATGGTGATGATGGTCGCGCCGTCGATCTTCAGCTTGCCGATCGCCAGCGTCGGAATCTGGATGATGGTGGGCACGGTCTGGTAGTCGGCGCCGAAGATGGCCTGGGAGCCGTTCTCCAACAGAAGGCTCATTGCGATTGCGGTGATGAGGGCCGTCATGCTGTTGCCCTTTTCACGAACCGGCTTGTATGCGGCCCTCTCCACGATGACGCCCACCGCCACGCACATGAGGATCGCGGGGATGACGGCCACCCATGCGGGCAGGCCGAACGCGACGATCGCCGGAATGGTAAGCATCAGCACGTAGGAGCCGACCATGATGAAATCGCCGTGTGCGAAGTTGATCAAACGAATGATGCCGTACACCATGGTGTAGCCGAGTGCCACGAGCGAGTACACGCTGCCGATCTTCAGACCGTTGAAGATCTGACTGATGAACATGATGATCTGATCGCCCATCATTCCTCCTTTCAAAAGTTGATGATGCCGGACTTTTTTGACATAACCGTCCGGCTTGGCCGCTGAAGAAGCCCAGCGGCTGAATATGGTTATTTTCGTCTTGATACGCGAAAGGGAGAGAACCGGTTTCCCGGTCCCCTCCTCTTCACAGATTCAGGCCTTCAGGCAAGCGACGCTCACTTGGCAGGCTGAATGGTGGTCTTGTACTGCGGCTTGCCGTCCTTGAGCTCAAGCACGACGACGGACTTCTTCGGGGAGCCCTTCTTGTCGAGCGTGAAGTTGCCGGTCACGCCTCGAAGCTCATGCCGGCGATGGCGTTGCGCACGGACTCGCGGGTGGCGTTCTTGCCGGCCTTCTCGATGGCCTGCTTCATCATGTACACGGAGTCGTAGCCCAGTGCGGTGAAGGTGTTCGGATCGGCGTTCTTGTTGGCCTTCTTGTAGGACTTGATGAAGTCCTGCACCTTGGCGTTGGAGGTGTCGTCCGGAGAGTAGTGGGTGGTGTAGAGCACCTTGTTGTACAGCGACTTGTCGTCGGTCATCTTCAGGCCGTCGTAGCCGTCAGGACCCATCACATAGCCCTTGTAGCCGACGGAGCGGGCCTGCGGGATGATGTACGGGCCAGCGACGGAGTAGTAGTACGGAGCGTACAGGAACTCGGCGCCAGCGGCCTGGATCTTCTGCAGCTGGGAGGAGTACTCGGTGTCGTCGGCGCTGGAGGAGTTCTCTTCGGCCACGACGTCAAGGCCGGCCTTCTTGGCGGCAGCGGCGAAGGCCTTGCCCACGCCGGAGGAGTACGGATCGCCGGTGCCGTACAGCACGGCGACCTTCTTGACCTTCAGGGTCTCGGCTGCGAACTTGGCAGCGATCTCACCCTGGTAGGAGTCCTTGAAGCAGGTGCGGAACATATAGCCACCGGTCTCGATGGAGTCGGAGGTGGCGGCCGGTGCGATGGCCGGCAGCTTGGACTGGTCGGCCAGCGGAGCCACGGCCGCGGTGGTGGAGGAGATGGTCGGGCCGACCACGCCGAGCACGCTGTTGTCGCCGGCGAGCTTGTTGAAGGCGTTGGAGGCTTCGGTGGCGTCGCCCTTGTCGTCCATGGACTCGAGCTTGACCTTCTTGCCGTTGATGCCGCCCTTGGCGTTGATCTCATCCACAGCCAGCTTGAAGCCGGCGACCTCGGCCTCGCCGTATGCGGCGGCGGTGCCGGAGTTGGTGGTGACGGAGCCCAGCGTGATGGTATCGCTGTTGGCCGCGATACCGTTGGAGCTGCTGGAATCGTCCATGCTGCCGCCGGAGCAGGCAGCGAGGGACATCGACATTGCGCCTGCCGCGACCAGGGCGACGCACTTGGCGGAGAACTTCGCGTTCATTCCGTTCTTCCTCTTTTCTTGAAAACGCTGCACATTCCTTTCAACGCGCACCTTGGAAAAATCATGTTCATCTCAACCCCCGTGCGCGGAACCACGGCGACCACTCATGACGGACGCCCGTTCTCTCTCTGTGCATTCCGATTGTTCTTTATAGCCTGACGGACGGCGGCCTGCATAAAATGTTCTTATAGTGAGACTCAACTTCTGGTTATATCCCCGTCAGCATGGCGCAAAAGAATATAAGTTACTGTGCCGGCTGTTTTTCCGCCGTCAGATAACGTGGCCGTCCGGTGTAGTCGTTATGCACGGTAACGTCGACGAAGCCGCAGGTTCGTGCGAAGGCGGCAAGCCGCTCCCCCTGCGTGATGTCGTGCTCCATCACCATAAGTCCACCCGCACGAAGCAGTTTCGCCGCGCGTGCGATGATGCGTTCCGGAATGAGCGTGCCATCCGCCGAACCGCCGTATAGCGCCAGATCGGGATCATAATCGCGCACTTCCGGCTGTTCGGGAATGTCGGCAAGCGGCACGTACGGCGGATTGGTGAGCACGATGTCGATGGTGCCGTCAAGTTGGCTTAGCGTCGGCATTTGCGTGGCGTCGGCGATGTCCAGATGATAATTGCCGGCGATTGCGGGATACCGTTTCGCGGTCTCGTCGAGGTTGCGCCGCGTCCACTCGGCGGTCGTAGCGCTTTTCTCGACGGCCCACACCTCGCTGCCCGGCACTTCCGAAGCGAAGGCGAGGCCGATCGCACCGCTGCCGGCGCACAGATCGACCACTTTGGCGCGGTACATGCCGTTTCTGGTGGCCCAGTCGACGCCTTCCTGCACGACCAGTTCGGTTTCCGGACGTGGAATGAACACGCCTGGACCGACTTTCAAATCAAGGTAGCGAAACGGCGCGTGGCCGGTGATGTGCTGCAACGGCTCGCGTTTGACACGACGGGCCAGCATGGTCTGGAAACGTTCCATCGCCGGTTCCGCGTCTTCTTTTTCGGCCAGACGTTCGACGCCATCGCCCATGAGCATGGCTTTGTCCACGTGCTGCAGGTCCGTATGGAACGCTTCGGCGAGCAGCAGTTTGGCGTCGTGCTGCGGAGTGTCGACGCCCGCCGCACGTAGTTCGTCCGCGGCGGAACGCACCGTTTCGAATACCGTCGCCACCCAATCGCCTTACTTCTGGTTGGCGAGACGATCGGCTTCGTCCGCCTGGATGTCGCTGTCGATCACGGCCTGCAGATCGCCGTCAAGCACGGCGTCGAGGTTGTATGCCTTGTAGTTCGTGCGATGGTCGACGATGCGGTTTTCCGGGAAGTTGTACGTGCGGATACGTTCCGAACGGTCCAGCGAGCGCACCTGGGAATGGCGCATATCGGCGGCCTCGGCGGCCTCCTGCTCGTGTTTCATGGCCAGCAGGCGGCTCTTCAGAACGCGCAGTGCCGCCGCGCGGTTTTGGATCTGGCTCTTCTCGTCCTGCATGTTCACGGTGATGCCGGTGGGGATGTGCGTCATGCGGACCGCGGAATACGTGGTGTTCACGGACTGTCCGCCGGGGCCGGAGCTCATGAAGATGTCGATTTTGAGGTCTTTCGGATCGATTTCGATTTCATCGTCGTCCTCGTCGGCTTCCGGGAAGACGATCACGCCGGCGGCGGAAGTCTGGATACGTCCCTGCGATTCGGTGACGGGGATGCGCTGCACGCGGTGCACGCCGCCTTCGTACTTGAGGGAAGCCCACACGCCGTCCTCCGGCGCCGGAGTGCCTTTGGCGCGGATGGCCAGCTGCACGTCCTTGACGCCACCCAGCTCGGTGGTGTTCTCGCTTTGCACGGTGACCGACCAGCCGCGCTTTTCCGCGTATCGCATGTACATACGCAGCAGGTCGCCGGCGAACAGCGCCGCTTCCTCGCCACCGGTGCCGGCCTTGATCTCCATGATCGTGTCACGCGCGTCATCGGGGTCACGCGGAATCAGCGCGGTGCGCAGCTTCTCTTCGGCTGCGGGCAGCTCGCCTTCCAACCGCTTGGCCTCTTCGGCGAAATCGGGATCTTCGGACGCCATCTCGCGGGCCGCCTCCAGATCGTCCTTCACCTGCTTGTATGCGGTGTAGGCGGAGACGATGGCACCCAGTTCGGCGTGGCGCGACCCAGCTTGCGCATCTTGTCGGGATTGGATGCGATCTCCGGCTCGGCCATCTGCTGTTCGATATTGTGGTATTCCTCAAGCGCGGTGACGGCCGCGGGGAATTGTTCGTCTGCCAATGTACGCCTTTTCTTCGTATCTGCGCTTCAGCGGAATCACTCGTCGCTGAACCTTACTCAACCTGTCCATCATATAAGGTGGCGCGGAAGTGCGGTCGTCGGAGGTAGGCGACGGCACGTCGGTAACGAAAAACGCCAGCCCACGAATGGACTGGCGTTTTCATTGCCTAAGCAATAAGACTCACTTGGCCTTCTTGCCGTAACGCTTCTCGAAGCGAGCCACGCGGCCACCGGTGTCGAGGATCTTCTGCTTGCCGGTGTAGAACGGGTGGCAGTTGGAGCACACGTCGACGGTCATGTGATCGCCGTTGTAGGTGGAACGGGTGACGAAGGTGTTGCCGCAAGAGCAGGTGACCTGCACTGCGTGGTAATCAGGATGGATACCCTGCTTCATAGTTTGTCTCCTAGAGATTCGGGGGACCCGGGTCGCATTGCCCCGATGGCAAGGCGTGAACCGGATAACCTTATGGAGTGTAGGCGATGGCCGGGACACGGTATGCGCCGTCACACGCAGGGCGTACGGACTGCAATCCGCGGATATGCAAAGGACCCGCCGCTTCCGGCAGGTCCGCATGTGCCCTCGCTGGGACTTGAACCCAGGACAAACACCTTATAAGGGTGCTGCTCTAAACCAACTGAGCTACGAGGGCAACGGGAGGAAGTATACCCCGACCTCTGCCCGATTGCGGCAGCGTCGACAGATGACCATTGGAAGACCGACGGCAACACGCCAGCAAATCGTTATTTATAAGTTTATAAATAACGTACTAACCTATTAATTAAATCAATGGACGATATACCCATACAGTACACCTCGTCACAGCCATTTCACCGACGAAAGGACACCCATGCGCTACGGTCATTTCGATGATGCCGCAAAGGAATACGTGATTGAAACCCCGGCGACCCCCCTGCCGTGGATCAACTACCTTGGCAACAAGGACTTCTTCTCGCTGATTTCCAACACCGGCGGCGGCTACAGCTTCTACAAGGACGCCAAACTACGCCGCGTCACCCGCTACCGGTATAACAACGTGCCGGCAGACAACGGCTCCCGCTGCTATTACCTGAGCCTGATGGACTCCGATTCCGCCGATGCCAAGCCGGTCGAAACCTGGTCGCCGACCTTCCTTCCGTGCAAGACCCCGCTTGATTCCTACAAGTGCCGTCAAGGCATCGGCTACACCGTGTTCGAAGCTTCCAAGCGAGGCATCGAATCCAAGCTCACCGCCTTCGTGCCGCTGCACACCAATGCGGAAATCAATCGGCTCGACGTGACGAACACCACCGACGAGCCGGCCGTCATCGACGTGACCGGCTCCGTGGAATGGTGCCTGTGGAATGCCGTGGACGACTCGTCCAACTTCCAGCGCAACCTGTCCACCGGCGAGGTGGAGATCGAACGCGAAACCGATGCCACGCTGCTGTACCACAAGACCGAATTCAAGGAGCGCCGCAACCATTACGCGTTCTACGGCGTCAACGCGCCCGTCGTCGGTTTCGACACCAGCCGCGACGAGTTCCTCGGCCAGTTCAACGGCTGGGACACCCCGCAGGTCATCGCCGAAGGCAAGGCTCACGATTCCGTGGCGCACGGCTGGTTCCCGATCGCCGCCAACCGCGTGCGTCTGGAACTCCAGCCGGGCGAAACCGCATCGCTCGTGTTCATGCTGGGCTATATCGAAGTGGCCAAGGACCAGAAATGGGAGGATCCGAACGATCCGGCCAAGGTCGGCATCATAAACAAGAAGCCGGCCCATGAGCTGTTCCGCCGTTTCGCCACCGTCGAACAGGTCGAAGCCGCCTTGAAGGAGCTCAACTCCTACTGGTCCGAACTGCTGACCACCTACAGCGTCGATTCCGGCGACGAAAAGCTCGACCGTATGGTCAACATCTGGCACCAGTACCAGTGCATGGTCACGTTCAATATGTCCCGTTCCGCCTCCTACTACGAGTCGGGCATGGGACGCGGCATGGGCTTCCGCGATTCCAACCAGGACCTGCTTGGCTTCGTGCATCTCATTCCGGAACGCGCACGCGAGCGCATCATCGACATCGCCTCCACCCAAATGGAGGACGGTTCCGCATGGCACCAGTACCAGCCGCTCACCAAGAAGGGCAATGCGGACATCGGTGGCGGCTTCAATGATGATCCGCTGTGGCTCGTGGCCGGCGTGTACGCGTATCTCGCCGAAACCGGCGACGTGAGCATTCTGACCGAACCGGTGCCGTTCAACAACGTCGAGGGCTCCGAACAGCCGCTACTTGAGCACTTGCGCCGTTCAGTGAACTTCACCATTACGCATAAGGGCCCCCATGGCATTCCGCTCATCGGCCGCGCCGACTGGAATGATTGTCTGAACCTCAACTGTTTCTCCGATACTCCGGGCGAAAGCTTCCAGACCGTGGAGAACAACGACACCGGCGTCGCCGAATCCGTGTTCATCGGCGGCATGTTCGTGCTGTACGGCAGCCAATATGCCGACATCCTCGAGCATTATGGACGTCTGGCCGGCATGTCCGACGCCGAAATCGCGTCCGAGGCGGCCAGCGTGCGCGCCGAAATCGGCCAGGTTTCCAAGGCCGTCAAAACCGCCGGCTGGGACGGCGAATGGTTCGTGCGCGCCTACGACGCCTACTCGCGCAAGGTCGGCACGCATGAGGACACCGAAGGCCAGATCTACATCGAACCGCAGGGCATGTGCGTGATGGCCGGCATCGGCCTCGATGACGGCAAGGCGCAGCAGGCGCTGAAGTCCGTCAAGGAACGCCTGACCTGCGATTGGGGCACCGCCATCCTCGCACCCGCCTACTCCACCTACCGCATCGAATTGGGCGAAATCTCCTCCTATCCGCGCGGATACAAGGAAAACGGCGGCATCTTCTGCCACAACAACCCGTGGATCTCCATCGCCAACGCCATCGCCGGCAATGACGACGAGGCATTCGCCGTCTACCAGCGCAACTGCCCGGCGTATGTCGAGGACAAGTCCGACGTGCGCAAGGTGGAACCGTACGTCTACTGCCAGATGGTGGCCGGTCCCGAGGCAGCGACCCCGGGCGAGGGCAAGAACTCCTGGCTGACCGGCACCGCCGCGTGGACGTTCGTGGACGTGTCGCAGTATCTGCTGGGCGTGCGACCGACGCTCGACGGCCTGGCCATCGAACCGCATCTGCCGGAACGGTTCGACCAGCTGACCGTGACGCGCGTGTTCCGCGGCGTGACCTACCGCATCGCCATGAAGCGCACCGGCGAGCGCACGGTGAGCGTCGATGGCAAGCTGTTGGACGGCGATATCGCGCCGGTTCCTTCCGACGGCGCGAAGCCGGTCGAGGTGGCTGTCACGTTCTGATAGCGCACATACCCATTGGACCCAGCGCGAATGGGGCGTACGGCGATATCCGGCGTCCCATTCGTCTTGTTTTAAGCCGTTTCGCCGCGCATCCGCGGAAGAAGGTTCCGCGATCGCCATATACCCGCCGTGCGATCGCGGAAAACCATACGGCGAGCCCAACCAGTACAGTTACAGCGGTAGGAAAAGAATGGGCCGTGCCACACGGCCATGACCACGGAGCCACAGGAGAGACGGCATGAGCGTTGCAGCATGGAATCGTTTTCTGCAGGAGCAGGACAATTGGCCCGCGGCGTCGCAGGTCAACGATTCAGCCTCCTATGGCACGCAGCGCGCAATGCGCTGGCCGGCAGGACCTTTGAGAAGAAGAAGCGCATGAGCCAGGAGGAACGGCATCTGCAGATTCTTCAGGCGGCGGTGAAAATCCTTGCCACCAAAGGCTTCTGGGGTATGAGCCTGCAGGACATAGCCGACGAGATCGGCATCACCGAGGCGGCGCTCTACCATTACATTTCGTCGAAGGATGACCTGCTCAACATGGTGTTGTCGGAATGCTACGACACCCCTGACGCCGACGAGTACAATGCGGTGACCGCCGCCGTGACCGACAACGACGGTCATCGCGTGTATTTCTATCCCCGTTACTGTCTGAACATCGCACTGTACAATCTGCAGCGTCCGGAATTGGTGCAGTTGTATTCGGTGCTCAACGGCGAAGCGCTCAGTCCGACGCATCCGGCGCATAATTTCTTCATCGGCCGCCATATGCGCAATTGGGAGATGATCTGTTCGATGAACTGGATCCTGCCGACCGGTGTGGACGAGGAACGTTTCTACGACCTGTATACGCTGGCGATGAGCGCGATGGACGGTCTGCAATACCGTTGGCTGGGCGACGATTCGATGAATCTGCTTGAGGAATGGATGTCGATTTCCGACATCATCTTCCCGCCAAGCGAATGGGCCGGCTTCACCGATCCAAGCGAATACGACCCCGCCCCAGACCGCTGCCTGCTGCCGTTCACCTTATCGGCACGTCAGTAAGGCCGCCGACTTCCGTTTCGAAGGCGTAGTATGCGCCGATAAGGCCCGCGTTGTTCGTGTGGCGGCAACGTTTGACGGATGTGCGGAAATCGCCCCACTGCGGAATCCTGTCGAGCGCCGCGTTCACCATCGGCAAGAGCTGCTGTTCACGGCAGATACCGCCGCCGAGCAGTATGCATTCCGGATCGGTGGCTGCGGCGGTGTTGAAAATGGCGATCGCCAGGTAATCAATCCATTCGTCAACGATCTTGCGCACGCGCGGCTCGTCAAGCCTGCGGAACAGGGTGGCGGGCACGATGGAACCGGTCGGCACGTCGAATTCCTTGGCGTAGTCCTCGGCCAGCACGATGGTGGACAAATAGTTCTGCATGGTGTTGAACCCGCCGGTTTCATAGTTCGGAATCATCATGCCGAGCTCGCCCGCACGCCAATCCTTGCCACGGCGAATCCTGCCATCCAAAACAGCGCGCCGCCGATACCGGTGTCGATGGTGATCAGCGCGAAATCGTCGAGTTTGACGGCGTTGCCGGAGAGTTTTTCCGCCATGGCCGCGCAGTTCGCGTCGTTCTCCATCCAGGTCGGCACCGGCTTGTCAAGATATTCCTGCAGTTCCTTGCCGATCTCATGCTTGTACAGCATGCCCAACGCGCCGGCGGTGACGGCAACCTGTTTGCTGACGTCGATGAATCCCGGCACGCTCATGGCGATGCCGTCAAGCGGCGCGCGTTGGCCGTTGACGATGTGCGCGAGCGCCTGGTAGAAAGATTCCACGCTGTCGACCGGCGTGGCGATGGTGCCGGGGATGCCCATCCGGCCATCCTCGAACACCATGTAACGCGTGAAGAATGTGCCGATCTCGAACGCAAGAATGCGCCTCTTCGCAGTCATATCGCTATCTAACCTGTCTTCAATAGAGTTCAAAACCTGTGACCAGTATAGCGTCCGGCGACTTGCGCGGGCGTATTCGGTCGCGTCTGGCGCCTTCGCGGTGGATGATGCTGGCCACGATCTCGCCCTTGGCATCAACCGCGTCGCCATGCACTTCGATGGTCTCGTCCGGCGCGAGCGCGTCGATTTCCTCCACCCATACGCCCATCAGGTCGCGCAATTTGCCGGGATAGCCGCCCGGCACCACGAGGTCGTGTTCGTCGTGGATGCCGGCCATGTAGCCGGTTATGAAGCTGCCGCCTTCGGATACGTAGGATTCCAGCGTTTCGGCGACGCCCGGCAGCACGGTGATGAGGGCGGGCGCGACCACCAGATCGTATTGTTTGAGCTTGTCGAGAGGCGTGGTGCTTTCGATGATGTCGACGGGCACGTTGCGTCGCCAGAACGCGCGATAGAAGCGGTGCACTTCGTTCGGATAGGAGAATCCGGCGGTTGGTCCGACGCAGCCTTCGAGAGACCAGTAGCTTTGCCAGTCGAACATGATGGCGACTTTCGCGCGGATTTCCGATCCCATGATCCGCTTGCCGATGCGGTCCAGTTCCCCGCCGAGCGCCGCGGTCTCCTTGAAGACACGCGACTGTTCGGTGCCATCGTGCGCGATGACCGCGCCATGGAATCGCTCGCAGCCGCCAAGGGACTGCTTCATCTGGAAGAACCGCACGGTGTCGGCGCCATGGGCCACGGCCTGCCAGCTGAGCTTACGCACTTCCCCCGGCTGCTTGACCTTGCAGAACGGGAACCAGTTCTGCTGGTTCGGGGTCTGTTCCATCAGCATGAACGGCTTGTTGCCGCCGATGCCGCGCATCAGGTCGTGGCACATGGCGGTGAAGCTCGGCGGAGTGTCCATGTCCGGATAGTTGTCCCAGCTGACCACGTCCATTTCCTTGGCCCATTCGAAATAGTCGAGGTCTTTGAACGTGCCCATGAGGTTGGTGGTGATCGGCGTGGCCGCGTCGTAAGCACGGATCGCGTCGCGCTCGTTCGTATAGCAGGCCAGCTGCGCCTGGTTTTGGAAACGACGGTAGTCCATCTGCAGGCCGGAGACCACGCATTTGGCGTCGCTGATGCCGTCGCCGTAGCTGACGGGCGGCACCACGTCGCCCCAATCGTAGATGGTGTGGCTCCAGAAATTGGCGCAACACGGAGCGCTGGACAAATATCATCTCTATTTATATACTTATAAATAGCTGTTCAAGGAGGATCATGAAATTCAACACCAACGTCCCGTTCTGGCAGTTCATGAACACGTTGGCGCGCTTCACCGCGCTGAATCTCGTCTACCTGGTCACCCTGATTCCGATCATCACCATCGGCCCGGCCCGCGCCGCCCTGTACAGCACGATGTTCGCCTATGACGAGCATGACGACATCCGCCTCGTCAAGGAATATCTCACCCGCTTCAAACGCGAGTTCAAACAGGGACTTGCGGCCTGGGTGCTCGTCGCCATCCTCGCCGCCGCCATCCTCTTCGGCCTGTCGTTCTGGAAGGCGTGGGATACCAACGCCTCCTACATACCGCTGATCCTTCTGGTCATCGCCGCCGTGGTCGTGGCGCTGTTCGCCGAATACGCCGCACCGTTGCAGGCACGCTTCGCCAACACCACCGGCAGGCTCTTCTCGCTATCGGCGATGTTCCCCTGGCGAGCTTCCCCTGCTCGCTCGTCCTCGTCGTCATCGACGTACTCGCGGCCGGCCTGTCATATTTCGTACCGCTCATACGCGTTCTCGCCATCCTCTTCGGCATCGCCTGGGTGGCGTATGCGAAATCCCTCATTCTGCTGTGGGGCTTCAAACGGTATGGCGGAACGGGCAAAGTGGAGAATCCGCAATATGTCAATGCGCACGAGTGACGTTGCGGCGGCGCTCAGGAATCATGCTTTGTCGGTGATGAACGTCAGCGGATTGTCGATGAATTTGCGCAAGCCGACTTCCGCGGCACCGTACAACGCCGGATGGTCGGCCACCAACGGGATGGACACGCTCACCTGCATGTCCGACGCCCCCAAGACCTGCGATTCCAAACGGTTTTCGAGCGTTTCGTAGAAGAACGGCCCGAAATCGGTCCACCAACCGCCCAGCAGCACGGTATCGACATCGGCCAGATTCAGTGCGGAGCCGATGGCCGAGGCCAGCGCGTCGATGGCCCGTCCGACGGCCTCCACGGTCCGCACATCATGGGAATGCCATGCGTCCAACAGACGCTCCAGTGCCTCACCGCTCGAAGCCGCATTCTTTTCGGCCACTCCGGAAGCCTCGACCAGCGCGCGACGGCCAGCATACGTTTCCAAACATCCGCGTCGTCCGCATCCGCACAGCGGACCGTCCAAAGACACCGACACGTGACCGATCTCACCGGCGAAACCGTGGCTTCCCGACACGATCTCACCGTCACGGACGATCGCGCCGCCGATGCCGATATCGCACGACAGATACAGGAAAGAGTCGGCGCAATCCACGCCATCGAACACGTCCGCACGCGCACAGGCATATCCCGGAATCTGCGCGATGGCGGCCAGCTTCGCCTCATTGCACGGGGTAACGTCATACCCTCGCATAACGTCGAACGTGGTCAGATCGACATTCTCCCAACCGAGATTGCGGGCCATGAGCAGCCTCTTGTCGGAGGTGACCAAGCCCGGCAGCGCACACGAGACGCCCGCGATGATGCATCGTTTCGATTCCAGATCCTCAGCCATCGCCTTGGCCATGGCGTCAAGCTTGCCGAATACGCGTCCGGCTCGACGCCGCTCATGTCGGCATCCACCCATTCGTGCCTGAGTATGTCGTGGTTGATGTCCAAAGCCATGCATCCATAGCCGTCGGTGTTGACCTGCATGCCGACGCCGCACACCTTGCCGCCTCCCAGCATCAACGGCGTGGACGGGCGCCCATAGCTGGCCGAGTTCTGCGGCTCACCCTCCTTGACGCGCCCGCATCGATCAGCAGCGACACCAGCAACGACATCGTCGCCTTGGTCAGCCCGGTCTCCTTGGCAAGATCCGCTCGGCTCATCGGCCCGGAGGCACGCAGTAGCGTGTCGATCACCACCGAAAGATTGTGATTGCGCAGATCGTCCTGATTGATCCTGCGAAGAGATGCCATAGCCGTTCCCGTCCCTGCCCTGTTTGCCGTGTTGCCGCATCAGCATGAATTCCCCGAACCGATGTTCCAGAGCCTTTCCTGATGCTACACTACTATAGTATAGTTTATTCATCTAACTATTAACCGTGCGCCACCGGCGAACGGCACATGCAAGGAGGCAACACAAACTATGGCAAGGACTCTGGTTGCAGGCGTCGACACATCGACGCAGTCCTGCAAGGTACGCGTGACGGACGCCGAAACCGGCGAGCTTGTACGATTCGGGCAGGCCAAACACCCGAACGGCACATCCGTCGACCCCTCATACTGGTGGAGCGCATTCCAAGAGGCCGCCGAGCAGGCCGGCGGCCTGGACGACGTATCCGCGCTGGCCGTCGGCGGCCAGCAGCACGGCATGGTGATCCTCGACAACCAAGGCAATGTGATCCGCGATGCGATGCTGTGGAACGACACCAGTTCGGCGCCCCAGGCTGCGGCTCTGATCGAAAAGCTCGGCGCAGCGCCCGCACAAAACGGCGAGCCGGAAGACCCAATCGCCCGAGGCAAGCAGCGTTGGGTCAAGGCCGTAGGCTCCTCCCCCGTCGCCTCCTACACGCTGACCAAGGTGGCATGGGTGGCCGAGAACGAGCCCGAAAACGCCAAGAAAATCGCCGCCATCTGCCTACCTCACGACTGGCTGAGCTGGCGCATCGCCGGTTACGGCCCGGTCGCCGAAGGCGAGGACGCCATCTTGAAGCCCTGTTCACCGACCGCTCCGACGCCTCCGGCACCATCTACTACGATGCCGCGTCGAACGAATACCGCCGCGACCTGATCGCCATGGTGCTCGAGGCCGCGGAAGGCGCCGAAGCCGCGCAATCGCACGCCGAGGCCATCGTGCTGCCCACCGTGCTGGGGCCGCGCGACGCCGCCCCCGTCAAGGCCGATCCGGCCATCGCCGGCAAGAACGTCGAAGGCGGCTGCCTGCTCGCCCCCGGCGGCGGCGACAACGCCATGGCATCGCTGGGACTGGGCATGGCCGTCGGCGACGTGTCCATTTCCCTGGGCACCTCCGGCGTGGCCGCAGCCATCTCCGAGAACCCAACCTACGACCTGACCGGCGCCGTATCCGGCTTCGCCGACTGCACCGGGCACTACCTGCCGCTGGCCTGCACCATCAACGGTTCGCGCATCCTCGACGCCGGCCGCGCCGCCCTCGGCGTGGATTACGACGAACTGGCCAAGCTGGCCTTCGCCTCCAAGCCCGGCGCCAACGGCATCACCCTGGTGCCGTACTTCGACGGCGAACGCACGCCGAACCGCCCGAATGCCACCGCCACCTTCTCCGGCATGACTCTGGCCAACACCACACGCGAGAACCTGGCCCGCGCCTTCGTCGAAGGACTGCTGTGCTCCCAGCGCGACTGCCTGGAGCTCATCCGATCCCTGGGCGCAAGCATCACGCGCATTCTGCTCATCGGCGGCGGCGCGAAGTCCGAAGCTATCCGCACGCTGGCACCAAGCATTCTGGGCATGGACGTGACCCGACCCGCCACCGACGAATACGTGGCCATCGGCGCGGCCCGCCAGGCCGCCTGGGTGCTGTCCGGCGAAACCGAGCCTCCGGCATGGCAACTCACCATCGACGGCGTGGAGACCGGCGAACCGACCGAAGCCGTATACGAAGCCTACGCCAAGGCCCGCGGCTGATCCATCACCGCAGGAATTCAGGCATAGGGCCGGAAGCTTCCCAACAATGGGGCTTCCCGGCCCTATGCTGATTCATGAACCATACTCATAGAAACGACAATATGAACGACAGCTTCCGTATAAGGCTTTACGCGCTCACCTGCATCGCATGGCTGGAGAAATCGATTTGCCGTCAACACACCCTATGAAACGTTTGCAAAACTACAGCAAACCTTCCACATCGGCGAAGGCAGGGTCATGTTCGGGAATCTCACGAATCACATGCGCTGGATTGCCCACGGCTATGACGTTCTCCGGAATGTCACGTGTCACCACGGACCCGGCGCCGATGATGGAATTCGACCCGATGGTCACCCCCGGCGTGACCGTCACATTGGCGCCGAACCACACGTTATCACCGATGGTCACGGCACTGGCATGCTCCCAGCCCGCCAGGCGGGTGGCAGCGTCCTTGGCATGGTTGGGTGTGGCGATGGTGCAGCGCGGACCGATCAGACAATCCTCACCGAGCGTCACATATCCGCCGCCGCACACCATGAAATCCTTGTTGAGGAACGTGCCGCGGCCAATGGTCAATCCGATACCATAATCGACATTGAACGGCGGCGTGAACTGCACGCCCTCCCCCGCGTCCGGGACCAGCTCGTGAAACAAACGGTACGCCTCGTCCGGATCATCGAAGAAGATGCGGTTGATCTTCGCGCAGGCGCGCATGGCCTCGCCTGTGAATTTCGGCAGCGACTTCGATTTGCGATATTGCGTCGGCTTGCCGGCGAACAGTTTGGTCAGATCCTCGTCGGACGCGATCAGCGATTCCGTCTCCTGCGTCATATCCGTCTCCTTCATCACATTCCACCGCACTATAGTGAACGCTCACACCATACTATATTCACTTACTTGACCATGACGCATGAAACGTTACCCGGCATATCGTGGCATCCACCGAACAGCATATATCGTTGACCATCAGGTCCGCATGCCGTCCACTCAGGCAATCCGGAACCGTTCGGATCACCTGTCGCCGCGAAATTCACCCAATATCGATTCATCGCATGGGACAAATCGTAATGCCAGCCTCGAAACGGCCGCCAGCTCGCAGGGAGCGTCCCGAACGAAAACCATAAATCGGACGAATGAAACGCACCGGCATCATCCCCCGGCATATCCACATCGAATCGATATCTGTATGGTTCCGAGCCGCCGCCTGACACCCATGCATCGATCATATCCAGATTGCCGCATTCACCCTCCGGATACGGAGTGCCATCAGGGCCCGGAACCATGAACTCGCCGGTCGTGTTCCCCACCAACAAATCACACGGAACGCGATGTCCCGCAATAAGCGCATCACGGTATTGCTCGACAAGGAATGTCCCATCGACGCAGGGAATCCAATTAGTCATCGGAGCCCATACGACATCATCACCCTGCCCAGACCAATCGCAAGCAGGAAAAGTCACCGCCGCCTCCAGCAGATCAGTCGCAGGAACAGAACGCGCCTCGGCAATCGATTCAACTTCCAGATACTTCAAAAAACGCGCTCCATTTCGCTGCGCATCCTCAAGAGACCACAGATGGCGATTGAACAGACCAGTTCCACCTCCAGACTGCATGATGACGCGTTGGAACAGACCATCGTTCATCGGCGAGACACTTTGCGCCAACGCGCTTGCGGCCCCTGCGGACTGGCCGAACACGGTAATGTTCGCAGGATCGCCACCAAACAAGGCAATATTGTCCTTTACCCACTGAATGCCCATCCGCTGGTCAAGAAATCCGAAATTCGCACAAGGCCGTCCATCAACCGCTTCCTTTTCCAACATGGCATGCGCGAAAAAACCAAACACATTCAACCGATAAGCAATGGAGACCACCACCACGCCCTGACGGGCCAGCTGCTCTCCATTGAACTCCTTCTCACAGGTAGATCCAGTCTGAAACGCTCCACCGTAAAGCCATACCATCACAGGCAGCCCATGCCCATCGCAACGGGAATCCGTACGAATCTCGGAACCACTGCCGCATCCACGCAAGGCCGGCGTCCAGATATTCAGATACAGACAATCCTCAGCCATCGGAGTGTCAGCGTCAATCTGCCATTCCCTGCCGTAGAACTCATCCGAGCCGGGCAGCGGCTGCATCGGCATCGGCGCGAAATCACCGGCTTCGAGCACGCCATCCCACGCTTCAGCAGGTTGTGGCTCACGCCAGCGTAACTCATCAACAGGCGGCTTGGCATATGGAATGCCCCGAAACACGGTGATCACAGGATCCGCATCGGAGAATCCGTCGACACATCCTTGACGAATCATGACTTGTCTGCGCATGACTGCTCCTAATCAACCATGGGCAACGGCAGATGAAACGGCGGAAGCAGAACACCGTCCCCGTCGCAGATGAGACCGGATTCCGGGCTGTTGCTCCACGCATACCGCACCTCGTCCGGCATGCGCGACGGTATGCGCGCCACAATATCGCAACCATCCAGCCATGCCTCAGCCCGCACCGAAGTGGCGCAGTCGTGCCACAGGAAATCAATTTCTCGCGGAACGTCACCATCCAACGTCATCAGATGGCGATTCTGCGATTGCATCTGTTCGCCCATGGAATTCCGCCACACGCAGTGCATCCTCAACAATCCATCGTCCGCCTCTGCGGTTTCAACAACCGGCTGAGGCTGAGCCTGCTGGCCATACACAAAATCCATCGCGACATTGAATGCACGATCCGCGATGGTTTTCTTATCATGAGGATGCAAATCATTGCTTTCACCGGCATCAAGCGTCACCACCGCAGCCACGTGTTCAAGTTCGTCCGCCACTCTCCATTCCTGTTCTCGAATAAGCGGCCAACCACCATCCTCGATGGCGTCGATGCCGAATTTCGGAAGCTGGACGATCAGGAATGGCATATCCGGCTGATGCCACTTGCCACGCCACAATTCAATCATGGCTTTCAGCTCATCGCCATAACGCATGGCGTAGTCGCCGGTATTCGATTCGCCCTGATACCACAGCACGGCCCGCACCGCATATGGAAAACACGGGGCGAGCATGGCGTTGTACAGGCCGGTCGGCTTCCATCTGACGAAATCCTCGAATGGGCAATCGCGGTCGGCTTCGGCGGTCACGGCATACTGCCAAATGCCGGACAGGTCGAAGATATCGTCTCCGATGGTCAGTGTCATCCGTTTGCCGGGCGTCACACGGCCGCCGGGCCGTTCAACGACCAGACGCATGCGGATTTCGTTCGCGCCGGCGCGCAGCACGCCGGCTGCGACCGGATAGTCCCGCGGCTCATACACATTGCTTCGCCCACCGACCAACACACCGTTGACCCACGTATGGTCGGCATCATTCATGGTGCCCAGACGCAGTAGGGCGGGCTTCCCCGCATCCGACGGAGGCAGGAACACGGTTTTTCTCATGGTAATCTCGCCGCGGAAACCGGCAAGTCCGCGATCCTTGTACCATCCAGGCAGGCGTATGTCATGCCATGCCACGTCGCGCGGCTCGATGTTCTTGGATTCCGGACAGTCCCACGCGATCAATGGCAGCCACTCATGGTGCGCATCGGCCACGGCCTCGTATCCAAGCGCCTGGTACCACCGGTCCCGCTCGGCAACGGAATCGAGGCTTCTTTTCGACGCCACACCATCGCCAAGGTACGGTTCAAGACTGGCGAGCGCTTCGGGGAACGCTCGTAATGTGTCAATGTCCATCCAGGATTCGATCGGAGAGCCGCCCAATGAAATGTTCAACAGACCAACGGGCACACCGAGCCACTGGCGGATCCTGCGACCGAAAAAATATGCGAGCGCTGAGAAATCATCAAGCGTATCCGCATCACAGCCCTGCCAGAACGCACGGTCGTGATCGTCGCGAGGACCTTTGAAATCGTAATCGGGAATCACTTTGTACTGCCGCAGCAATGGATCGGGATCACGGTCCCACTCCTGTGGATAGTCGGCGCGCACCCAAGCCATAGGCAGTTCCATATTCGACTGCCCGGAGCACAGGAACACCTCTCCCGCATAGCACTGCCGTGAGATACGCTCCGCTCCGTCCTCGTAGCATATGGTCAGCTCGTACGGCCCTCCAGCTTCGATCGGACCATACGGCGCGTTCCAAGTTCCGTCGTCTTTCACCTGCACCATATGCCGCTCGTCAGCAAGCCGTGTCAATACGATGCGTCCGGGATCGCCGGTGCCCCAAATATGCATGTCCACACCGGCTTGCAGCACGCAGCCGTCGTCAAGTAGTTTCGGCAATCGCAAAGTCATCTCAGCATTCTCCCCATTGAGTCTGCGTTCATTTCACCAAATAACCGACGGGCGGCAGGAATGCGGCGAATCGCCGCCCGTCGGCATCGACTACCGGTTGTCGGGAAGCTCCCGATAATCGAAATAGTCGAATTCGGCTTTCGCGTCATAGCCAGACAGATCAACACAGGCGAGACCCACGAACGCGCCGGTGAAGAAGCCGCCGTAACGTTGGTTCACGTAATCGTCGGACAGGATCTTCGCATCGAGCTTGACCGGAATCTCGGTGAAATGTTCTCCGTCAAAGGAATATTCGTAGGAATAGTATTCCGTGCGGACCTTGGTGCGCAGCCATACCGCTTCGGCGTCTTCGGGCACTACGATGGCGTCATCCTTGAGGAACGACGTATATTGGTTGAAATCGTTCTGAGCCACTTCGATGACCCTTGCATGTCGTTTCTCATCCCAAGTGACAAACGCCCATGACCAGCATAGGTCATCGTAATAGTTGGTCAGGCCTGCCATCTGCATGTAGTTCTTCGGATCGAAATGCACCTTGGTCTCAGCGTCGAAATCGAATGCCTGCCAGCGACGAGCCACAAGGGACAGGTCAAACAGGTTGCACAGCGAGCCCTGACCACGCAATGCCAGTTTGCCGTCGCCCACCGTGCCCATGGCGTCGGTGAACGGGACGCGCAGGGTGTTCCAATTCGGTCCGAGTTCGTCGGATTCGAACTCGTCGCGCTCGTCGCGCGTCGCTGGGGCAACGGTCTCGATGGCGTCTTTCGGAGCGTCGACGTAACGCTGTCCGCCATGGCCTCCGACCACGCGCGGCCAACCGTCCTCATCCCATTCGACTTTCTGGATGGAGGTCTCGCGTCCGAGTGTGCACCATCCGCGGGTGCCATGGGCCGGTTCGGTATCATGACGCCACGGACGACCGC
>ENA-OQBU01000032-OQBU01000032.1-human-gut-metagenome-genome-assembly--contig:-NODE-32-length-47384-cov-5.354043_pt1 | contig 47384 bp, 52 predicted proteins | sample MGYA00242492_ERZ504566 | MGnify/ENA primary metagenome ERZ504566 (study PRJEB26092, sample SAMD00036261) | human gut metagenome | host: Homo sapiens | study: EMG produced TPA metagenomics assembly of...
CCGAGGTCAAAAAGGGAGGCCGCAGCCGTGCTCGGCGGGCTCGGGCTCTCCATGTCGGGCGCATGAACATATTCCTCAGGGCGGGTGATCCGCGGAGGGCGGCCTGCCCTTCGACGTCAGGCTGGGATCTGCGGGGAAGGCTGACGGGGAGGGCGGGGACCGCGATGGGCGGGAATAGCCCGATTATTTCCGGTTCGGGCGAACAGCCGATCGTGTCAAATTTGGTCTAACAGAGCCTAATAAAAAAGGGCCCCAAATGGGACCCTTCTTCAAATTCGTACTGGCGGAGAGCTGGGGATGTCCGGGCATGCTGCGCATGCCCTCCGGCTTCAAAGCCTGGCGGCTTTTCGCCCACGGGCTACAAACGCTTTCGCGTTTGCTTACGCCCGTGCCCTCTCGGGTTCGAATCCCCAGCCTCCTTTCTCCGCACAAAGAAGGGCCCCAAATGGGACCCTTCTTTCAAGTCATACTGGCGGAGAGCTGGGGATTGAACCCCAGATGCCCTTTTGGGGCATACTCGCTTAGCAGGCGAGCACCTTCGGCCTCTCGGTCAGCTCTCCGTAACAGCCGTTTTATAGTAACCAAACAGTCGAAGTTGGGCAAGAGGGAATTTTCTAATTGTCCAGTGGCCTTTCCTCCTTGCAGTTTTCGCTACTACCCCAGCGAGCGATTGAGGGAGCCGAGCTCATCGTTGCCCATGGTGCGCCACATTTGGAAGATGCAGCCACGCGCCAGGAAAAAGAAGCCGTTGTCGACCAGCTGCACGGCAGCATCCGCCAGCTGGTTGGTCACAGCGGGCACCGGCGGTAGCTCGAGCCCGGCCTTGCGGATGGTTTCAACCGCATCCTCGACGTCGGCGGCTCATTGACACCCATCTCGTTCATAAGGCCCTGCATTTCCTCCAGCGCGTTGCTACCTGACTCCTCGCCGCGCGGCACGAGGCGGTAGCACGCCAACGCGAGCTCGAGCTGATCGCAATTCCAATAGGCAAACGCCAAGCGATAGAACAGGTAGCCGATTGCAGAACGATCGCTGGCAATACGTAGGCCGTGGCGCGCCACCTCGATAATCTCGTCAAAGCGCTCCAGGCGCGCAAGCACGTTGATGAGCGCAAAGTGCGATTGCATGGACGAGCGCGCCAGATCGTAAAGATGGCGCACCTCGGGCAGCGCTCGTTCAAAGTCCTCTTGCTCGGCGTAAAAGCTGCAGATCTCGTGCTGGGCAAAGTACAGCGCATCGGGCGCACGAAGGATTCGCACAGAGCGGTCTTCTTCCAACACCGGTAGCACCATGCGTACCAGCTGGTTATCACAAAACTGCGTTTGAACCGGACCTGTCGCCAAAAGCTCGGCGACGGCGCACTTAGCCTCCAACTCCTCGACAAGACGGGAAAACCTTCAAAAGCACCCGTACGGTCGACTTTTGCCTGCTCGCGCAATTCAACAACACGGGCCACGTATGGGTCATCGTCCTCTTCCATGACCTCCAACTCGTCAGCCGTATCGGCAAGCAGCAGATCGCGCAGCGCCGGCGGCAGCGTGCGATGGTCATCACGCGGACGAGCATGAACCTCCGCAGGTTCAATCGTCTCCGGAACAGTTGACTCATACGCCTCAAGCACACGCTTGCACGGCATATCGTCCATGTCCATGCTCTCAAGATCCTTGGCGACAGGCACGCAATCGGCCAGATAGGCCGCGCGCCCAAAGAAATACGTTGCGACAACGCGCTCGCCCTGCTCACTGTCGGGAGCAGCAATCTGCACATAGCAGCGCGTGATGCAGGTGCCCGCGGCAAAGCACGCCGCCGCAAGCGTGAGCGCCACGCGCGCATCGTGCTCCGCGGCCCAGATCGCACGCGTGTCCTCTTCCAGCTCGCGCCAGGCGTCATCTTGAGCGTCGTATTCACGTTGCGGCATGGCATCCACGACAGAGTGCCCAAACCGAACGAGCATAATCCCCTCGGCAACGTTTGCCCGATAGGTATAGTCGAGCCGCGTAATCACGTTGAGCGTCTCGACGATACGCGCGAAGCGGGTGCGCACGTCCCACTCACCGCCCGGCTGACACGCCACCGTCCCCGGTTTGCCCCACGGGTTATCGCTTGAGGCCGTATCGAGCAGTCGGGGAACATCGTTGGTCGTCTTGGCGATATGCCACGCATCAAAGAGCGCGCAGCCCTCAAGGCTCGGCGAGGATGCCGCGGGAACCAATCCGGCCCCGATGCGCTCAAGGATGCCGGAGAGGCGGTTGAGACGGCACTCGATGGCGAGCAGCGTGTCAATTTCGTCCTGGTCCAGCAGACTACGATCAAAATTGAGATAGAAAAGCTTTGAGCGATCAATGCGAGCCAGGCTCATCTCGGACTTAGCGGCGATGGTGCGCAAGCGGGGCAAGTCAATTTCGCTCATAAGGGCGGCGGCATAGCGCTCGATACCGCTCGGATTCTCGGCATGGTCAACGCGGTAAAGCAGCGTCTCGATAGCATCGGGGAGCGGTGCCGTGTTAAAGCCCAAAAACACCTCGACCGGCTCGGGCAACTTTACGAGCTTGATCTTGTCGACAACGTTTTGCATGTCCGCATCGAGACCGTCGACGCCCGCCGTGTTCGCAATAGCGCTTTCGGAGTTGGCAAATATCACGTAGCGCAAGAACATCGAGGCCATGAACTCGCCGTAAGGAAGGGCGCGGGCCGAATTCCATGTCGCGTGGTCGGACTGCTCGCGCATGGGGCCTTCGGGAGAGCCGGAAGTTTGTGCGCACGCGTGCATTGCACCGTTGGCTTCCCTTACCATAATCTCACCAATACTGGAATCCGACTCGTCAAGGACCAGTTCCATGTCGGGATCGTTGGGCAGCGGAGCCTCGCTAACGGGGCGGTCCACCTTGTACACCTCACCCGAAACGCTTACGTAGCCCAAAAGCGACACACGACTTTTTGCCAACGAATTCGACGACATAACAAGATTCATGCTGATCCTCGCCAAAGAGTTTCCAGACCACACCATATGAGCGTCCCGCCAGGCTGCTCGGGCATCGCCGGAAAGCGCTTCTTGGGATCGAGAAACCTGAGCTTGTATGTCGGACGCTCTGCCACGAAATATCACCCTGATCGGTCGCTTGAAGAAGGAGTGGTCGCGAATAAGTCGCGACATCTACTCGGAATCTTACACGAGTCGACAGGAAATCGTCCCTTTGGACGAAAGCACTCAAGCTGACGCAAAAGAAAAGCCCCCGTTGCCGGGAGCTTTAATCTCAATGGTGCGGCGTATAGGATTCGAACCTATGACGTTCTGATTCGTAGTCAGACCCTCTATCCAGCTGAGGTAACGCCGCAGCGCAAGACATATAAAACCACTTTAGCTTATTGGAGTCAAGCACAATTTCAAACTTTTTTTTTGTGGAACGCAGTCTTGTCATGCTGCTCCGCATATACCGCCATTCCCCGTACGATCGATTGGCTTTTCGATCACGTCAAACTTAGCATCAAGTTCCCTCAGGAGCGATCTCACCCGCTGGGCACAATCATAATCGGCAAACGAGATGCTCAACATGCGAGCAACCTGATTAGATGTCTGGACCCCATAGAAATGCTCTAGGGCCACAAGCCCCTCGTGCGCCACAAACGTCTCAACCACATGAGGCGACTCCTCGTAGCACCATTGCGTCAACGGCCCCTCGCTCGTCTGTCGAACCACCAGGCCACCCATGCCAGACGGCTCACACGTCACAAGCAGGTACTCCCCGCCCTCGTCGCTCTCAAACAAAACCACCCGATCATCAAACAGCTCCATCGCGTCCCCTTTCTCTCGCTCTTATTTAGCAAAAGCATAGCAGGTAGATGGCTGCATACAGAACAGTTGTTCGTGTGTTTTCTATTGAGCTGTCCGCACAGCATGGTATGGACCTGCGCACGAAATAGGGCGCCCCCCGAAGGAGCGCCCTTGCATATCGCCTATGCAGCCAAGTTACGCGACCGGCTCGATCTTCTCGAGGCCGCCCATGTAGGGACGCAGGACCTCGGGGATCGTGATGGTGCCGTCGGCGTTCTGGTAGTTCTCCAGAATGGCAGCCATGGTACGGCCAGCCGGCAGGCGGAACCGTTGAGGGTGTGCAGGTAGCGCGAACCCTTGAAGTTCTCGGGGTCGCGATACTTGATGTTGGCGCGGCGAGCCTGGAAGTCACCGCAGTTGGAGCAGGAGCTGATCTCCTTGTAGGCGTTGTAGCTCGGCAGCCAGACCTCGATGTCGTAGGTCTGACGGGCAGAGAAGCCCAAGTCGCCGGTGCACAGGCTAATCACGCGATACGGAAGGCCCAGCTGCTGCAGCAGGTACTCGGCCTCGGCGGTCATGCTCTCGAGCTCCTCGTCGGACTCCTCCGGCTTAGCGAACTTGACCATCTCGACCTTGTCGAACTCGTGCTGACGGATGATGCCACGGGTATCGCGACCGGCGGAACCGGCCTCCTCGCGGAAGCAGGGGGTGAAGGCGGTGTAGCGGCGCGGCAGGGTGTCGGCGTCGAGGACCTCACCGGCGTGCAGGTTGGTGAGCACGACCTCGGCGGTGGGGATCAGGAAGTTGTCGCCCGAGACGTGATAGGCGTCGTCCTCGAACTTGGGCAGCTGGCCCGTGCCGAACATGGTCTGACGCTTGACGACGATGGGCGGCCACCACTCCTTAAAACCACGGCTGGTGTGCGTATCGAGGAAGAAGTTGATGAGGGCGCGCTCAAGACGGGCGCGGCGCCACCGAGAACGGTGAAGCGGCTGCCGGAGAGCTTGTTGCCGCGCTCGAAGTCAAGGATGTCGAGGTCGGTGCCCAGATCCCAGTGCGGCTTAAAGTCGAAGTCGAACTCGCGCGGGGTGCCCCAACGACGGCGCTCGATGTTCTCGTCCTCGTCCTTGCCGTACGGCGTGGCCTCGCAAGGAATGTTGGGCAGGTGAGCCATGAAGTCGTACTGCTCCTGCTCGAGGGCGGTGCGGCGCTCGGCCAGACCGTCAATCTTCTCGTTGACGCGCGCACGGCCTCCTTGGCGGCCTCGGCCTCGTCCTTCTTGCCCTCCTTCATCAGGGCGCCGATCTTCTTGGACTCGGCATTGCGCGTGGCTTGAAGTTCCTCAACCTCGGTGATGACGGCACGACGCTCGTCGTCGAGCTCAAAGAACTTCTCGCGATCCCAAGACGTCTGGCGGTTAGCCATGGCGACATCGATGGCATCGGGGTTCTCGCGAACAAACTTGATATCAAGCATTAGATCCTCCGGCGATATACATTCCATTTAGGTTGCAACCTTGTACATGTATGGGCAAGTATATACTTATGAGCGTTTACGACCCAACTCAACTACGCAAGAAGGCACCCAATGGACGCAGTTTTTTCCTTTTTTTGTTTGGCACCCGCACCGGTTTTGCCATCCTTTTTCGCCGGCGGCATCCTGCTGTTTGCGATTATTGCCTTTGTAATGGAGAAGCGCACCCATAAGATGTATGTCGACCGCGGCCCCAAGTCCGAGGACGAAGAAGACAGCTTCTGGGACTAACCTGTCAAAAGGGACAGGTTTATTTGGTCGGTTTTATCTGGGCAAACGCAAGTGCCCCGCAACTGGAATTGAGCCAGTTGCGGGGCACTTTTCGCTAAAAGGACAAAACCGCAGGAAAACCTGCCAAAATAAACTGTCCCTTTTTTGGTCGGTTTTACTGGAGGGTTGCGTCGATTGCCTTGACCAGGGCGCTGCGCATGCCGGCGTCCTCGAGTGCAACGACGCCCTTGATGGTGGCACCGCCGGGCGAGCATACGGCATCCTTCATCGCCGCAGGATGCTGGCCAGTTGCAAGCTGCAGCTTTGCCGTACCCAGCACCATCTGGCTCACAATGCGATAAGCATCCGCACGCGGGATACCGTGCTTGACCGCCGCATCGCCCAGGGCCTCGATTGCCATGGCGACAAACGCCGGAGCGCAACCACCCACCGTGCCGCCCACAAACAGCAGGCTTGTGTCGAGCTCGACGACAGCGCCAAGCTTACCGAGCAGGTCGAGCACCACAGCACGCTGCTCGTCGTTAAGCGTCGAAGCCTTCTCGCAGGCGATGACGCCCTCGCCTACCGAAACCGGCGTGTTGGGCACCGTCGAGATATGCGCGACGCCCGGCAGGACCTGCTCCCACTTGGCACTGTCCCAGGTCCAGGCAACCGACAGAACGACCTTTTTGGCAAGAGCATCCTTGATCGGGGCGAATACCTTCTCGATCATGTACGGTTTGACCGCAGCGACCACGATATCGGATGCGGCGACAACCTCGGCGGCATCGTGGCAGGCGACCATGCCGCGCGCCTCGCAGCGCTCAACCAGCGCGTCGTAGCGACCCGCGCAGGCGCACATGTCGCTCGCAGCTACACCGGCAGCGATCCAGCCATCGGCCATAGCGCTCGCCATATTGCCAAAACCGACAAATCCAATCTTCATATCTCATAGTCCTTTCAGACACATTCCTCAAAACGAAAGGTATTGTCCCACGCCATTGTTTCGTATTGCCGACCTATTTGTGATACGGCTCGCCACGACTGATCTTGCAGGCACGGTAAATCTGCTCTAGCAGCACCACACGCGCCAGGTTATGCGGCAAGGTAATGCGTCCAAAGCTGAGCATCTCGTCGGCGCGGGCGCGCACCTCATCACTCACGCCGTCCGAACCGCCGATTACAAAGGCAATGTCGCTGCTGCCTCGCAGCATAAGATCGTCGAGCCTCGCCGAAAACTCCTCGCTCGAGCGCTCCTTGCCCTCGATAGCCAGCAGGATCAAATGCGCTCGAGATGGCAAGGCGGCAAGAATCGCCGCCCCCTCCTTGTCGCGCGCGGCATCCACGCCGCCCGCCTTAGCCGGGTCGATATCGGCCACCTCGCGGATATCCACCTTGGCATAGGCACCTAGGCGCTTGGTGTACTCAGCGCACGCGTCCTTCCAAAAGCGCTCCTTGAGCTTACCGACGCAAACGACGGTGTATTTCACGCGCGTCTACTCCTTCGAATCGTTTTGAACTTTGCCGGCGGCCAGCATCTGCTCGAACATCGAGGCCGACTGCGAAAAGTCGCTCGGCAGCACGACCGTCGAGGTTTTACCCGTGCGAGCGAACTCCGTCATCATCTCGGACCACTGCGTAAACATGAACAGTTGGTTGGCCTCGTCATTGCCGACACCCGTCTCCTGGATGATCTCGAGCGAATCTTTGATACCCAGTGCGATGGCCTTGCGCTGGTTGGCGATGCCCTCGCCCGCCTTTTCCATTGCCTCGGCCTCGGCGGTCGCCTCGGTGACGCGCTTGATGCGGTGTGCCTCGGCGAGCTCCTGTGCCGCAGCGCGCTTGCGCTGGGCGGCGTTGATGTCGTTCATGGAGTTCTCAACCTCGGTCGGCAGTGCGATTTTGGTGATGAGCGTCGACACGAGGGTGAAGCCGTAGGCGGCCATCTGCTCGGAAACGGTAGCGTTGACATCCTTGGCGATGTCATCCTTCTTGGCAAAGACCTCATCGAGTGTGTAGACAGGAATCGAAGAGCGCAGGGCGTCGGTGATGAAGTCACGCATCTGGTCGACGGGCTCCTGCAGCATGTAGTAGCTCTTGTAGATGCCCGATCTGCCGGGCCGGCGCCCATGTCGTAGCTCACGTGGTACTGAGCGGAGACCTCAAGACCGATGGTCACGTTGTCCTGGGTCTTAACGTCGATGCCAAAAACCGTTTTTCATGGTGCGCAGGCTCACCGTGGCGGCCTTGCGGTCGATCACGGGCACCTTCACGTGGAAGCCCGCGTTGACGATACGATTGAACTTACCCAAGCGCTCGATGATCACAGCGTGCTACTGCTCAACGACGTAGCAGGCGTTGGGAAGCAACAGCAGCAGGATGATGATGGGAATCAAAAGGCTCGTAAGGGCAGCGATGATACCGGAAAACAGCATGGTCTCTCCTCTGATAGGCACACGTTGCCATTAGGATACCCGTCCAAGGAGATCGTGCATAACAAAAAAGCCCCCATTGCTGGGAGCTCTTTCAATCAATGGTGCGGGCGAAAGGACTTGAACCTTCATGGGGTTGCCCCCATACGGACCTGAACCGTACGCGTCTGCCAATTCCGCCACGCCCGCGTGCAGGAATTAGAATAACGGAGCGCCACCGCGAAACGCAAGAACTATTTTTGAAAAAGTTTGCAGGCATTTTCCCAAGCGGCATGCGCGATTGTTTCGGCGTCCTCACCAGTGCGATCGATACGGTCGTTAACCAGCGCGTTTGCCGTAATGGAGATCATTGCGGGCTCGCATTCAAGACCGCGGATGGGCTCCGGAGCCATATACGGGCAATCCGTCTCGAACAAAATTCGATCGAGTGGGGTTGCCGCAAATGCCTCGCGCACGTCGTCGTTGCGCTTAAAGGTGGCCGCACCACCATAGGCGATATAGCAGCCCAGCTCCACAAAGCGCTCCATCGTGGCGCGGTCCTCGCCAAAACAGTGCAGCACACAACCGGTCTGGGGCACGCCCACCCCACGAAGCACGTTGTAGGCGTCCACGTGCGAGGTACGCTCCTGGTCCATGTCCTCGTGACGCAGATGCAGCTCCACCGGCACGTTACGACGCACGGCAAGCTCGAGCTGGCGCGCCATGCAGTCAATCTGCACGTTATGGGGTGCCGGCGCGATATCGTCGTCATAGTCCATGTGGTAGTCCAGACCGATTTCGCCAATACCGGCGCACAAAGGGTCATCAAGCGCAGCAACAACCTGCGCGTGAATGTCGTCGGTATAGTCCGGCGCGCCATACGGATGCACGCCGGCAAGATACTTGATCTGCGGGATATCCTGCATCGGCAGAATTTCGCGCACGAGCCAGTCGCTATAGTCCGTCACGCTGCGCTTGTCGGCGATGGGGTCGAAGACCGTCACCAACAGGTCGATGCCTGCCGCCTTGGCACGCACGAGTGTCTCGGGCACATCCTTGCCCCAGAACGAAAGCAGATGCGCATGTGTGTCGGCAAGCGGTGCCAAGGGCACGGGACAAGCAACCGTCTTCTTTTTCTTGGTAAACGTCACGCGTTCGGCATTAAGCGTCATGGGAAAGCTCCCGAGCCAGACACACAAAGTCGGCGACGCCGAGCGTCTCGGCGCGCGTGGTGGGTGCGATACCGCAAGCCTCAAAGGCGGCATCGAGCACGTCCTTGGCAAAGCCGTTGGCGCTCATGGAATTGCGGATGGTCTTGCGACGCTGAGCAAATGCAGCGTCAATCACGCGGGCCACAAATTCGCGATCGAGTCCTTCGGGCACCACACCGTCAACACGGTCGATACGCACGACGGCCGAGTCCACGTGTGGCGCCGGCATAAAGCAACGCGGCGGCACCTCAAAGCGACCCGTTACCTGCGCATACAGGCCAAGCTTTGCCGTATAGCCGCCATAGGTCTTGTTGCCCGGCACTGCGGCAATGCGATCGGCAACCTCCTTTTGCACCATGACGACGGCGCGCTTTAGCGCCGGCATCGTCTGGAAAAATTGCAAAATGATCGTCGCCGCCACGTTATAGGGCAAGTTCGCGACAAATACCGTCGGCTCACCGCCCGCAGCCTGCTCAATCTGCTCCGGCGTCACCTTGAGCGCGTCGCCCATGATAAAGCGGAAGTTGGCATAGTCGGCGGCGTGGGCATCGAGCACCGGCTCAAGCTCGGGATCGGCCTCAATGGACGTAACGCACGCCGCTTCCTGCAGCAACGCAAGTGTCAACGTACCGCAACCTGGACCCACCTCGAGTACGCGCTCGTCACCTGCAAGCTCGGTAAGCTCGCAGATACGTTCGATCACATGATTGTCGATTAGAAAGTTCTGGCCCAGGCGATGCTTGGTCGCAAGGCCAAACTCCTCCAGCAGCTCCCTGGTGGCCGTGGGGTTTGCCAAAGGCGAAGTTGTCATGGTTGCCTCCTTAGCATGATGGCGGCGTCTTGAAACAAAAGGGCATGGACCGTGGCGGCCATGCCCTTACAGCTAAACAGCAAATTGCCGATATGGCGCTCGCGCGGTCTCTACGCCAGACGCGGGAACAGCGGATCGCCCTTCTCGACGGGCTGACCGCCGGCAAGCAGGCCCCAAGTGCAAATGCCCTTGAGGTCGTCGCTCGCGGCCTCGCCCTCACAGGACAGGCGGCGCAGGGCCTCGGCAGAGGTCTGAGGCATGAGCGGCATCAGCAGGTGAGCAGCAATGCGGATGGCCTCGAGCAGGTTGTAGATCACAAACGCCAGCTCGTCAGCCTTGGCCTCGTCCTTGGCAAGTGCCCAAGGCTCGGAGTCCTCGATGTAGTGGTTGGCGGCGTGAATGAGCTCCATGACCTCGTCCTTGGCTCCGCCGTAATCGAGCACGTCCATCTTGGCCATGTAGCGCTCGACCAGACCATCGGCGATCTTTGCCAGCGGGTTATCGAACGCGTCGGCAGACGCCGGTTTAGCCGGGGCGCAGCCGTCAAAGTACTTTGCGCTCATGTTGAGCGAGCGCGAAATGAGGTTGCCCCAGCTGTTGGCCAGATCGGCGTTGTAGACCTGCTCCATACGATCGAAGCTGATGGCGCCGTCGGTGCCGGGGACCACGTCGGTCATAAAGTAATAGCGGTAGCCCTCGACGCCCAGCATGTCGATAACATCCTGCGGAGCGATGGCGTTGCCGCGGCTCTTGGACATCTTCTCGGCCTTACCGGTCTCGGCATTGCGCACGGTCAGGAAGCCGTGGGCAAAGACGTGCTCGGGCAGGGCCTCGCCGATGGCCATGAGCATCGCGGGCCAAAATGACGCAGTGGAAGCGGATGATGTCCTTACCCACGATGTGGAACTGCGCGGGCCAGCGATAGGCCAGCTCGGCACGGGCCTCGTTGGTGTCGACACCGTAGCCGACGGCCGTCATATAGTTGAGCAACGCATCGAACCACACGTAGGTCACGTGACCCTCGTCAAACGGGACCTGAATGCCCCAGTCAAAGCTCGTACGGCTCACGGAAAGGTCGTTAAGGCCGCCCTCGACAAAGCTGCGTACCTCGTTCATACGGAACGCAGGCTCGACAAAGTCGGGGTGCTCGTCATAGAGCTTGAGAAGCTTGTCCTGGAAGGCGGAAAGCTTAAAGAAGTAGGACTCCTCCTGCACGCGCTCAAGCGGACGGTGGCAGTCGGGGCACAGGTGCTGGCCAACGCTGCCGTACTCCTCGTCGCCCTTCTGGACCTGCGTATCGGTGAAGTAGGTCTCGTCAGGCACGCAATACCAACCGTCGTAGCTGCCCTTATACAGATAGCCGGACTCCTTCATGCGCTCCCACAGGTACTGCACGGCATGATGCTGGCGCGGCTCGGTGGTGCGGATGAGTCGTCGTTGGAGATCTCGAGCTTGCTCCAAAGCTCCTTGAAGTGCGGAGCCTGGCTGTCGGTCCACTCCTGCGGCGTCATGCCATGCTTGGCTGCGGCCTCGGCGACCTTCTCGCCGTGCTCGTCCATGCCGGTCAGGAACTTGACGTTATAGCCGGCGGAACGGCGATAGCGAGCCTGAACGTCGGCGATGATGGTGGAATAAGCCGTGCCCAGGTGCGGATCGGCGTTGACGTAGTAGATGGGCGTCGTGATAAAGAACGAAGGCTTGCTTTGATCCATGGGGTTTGTCCTCCAGAAAAAACGTTGCATACAGAGGATGATTCTAGCGCAAGGGCTGGATATCCTCCATCTATTGCATATCGAGCACTATGGCATAGACATCGCGCTTGCGGCGCGAATACTTCTGAGACAGGCGCTTGGCCACCGCAGACGCGGGCTCCCCCTCCTCGAGCGCGGCGCGGATATCCTCGCGCAGGGCCTCGTCGGGATCCGCTGCCGCGGCGCCAACCGGCACGATACCGGCCTCCTCATCCTCGCTCGGCGGCGCGATGACCAGCGCAATCTCGCCCCTTACCTCGCCGCGAGCACGCAGCTCCTCGGCAAGCTGGTCAGCGGGCCCGCGCAAGACCTCCTCGTGCAGCTTGGTGAGCTCGCGGCAGACGGCAACCTCACGCTGGGGAAAGACCTCCGCCACGGCCTCGAGCGTCGCCACGATGCGATGTGGAGACTCGTAGAAGATGAGTGCGCCGGGCACCACGGCAAGGCGCTGCAAACGGCGCACACGGTCGCCGTGCTTTCGGCCCAAAAAGCCTCGAAGAAAAAATGCTCGCAGGGAATGCCGGACGAAACAAGCGCCGTGACGCAAGCAGAGGGCCCAGGAATAACTTCGACGGGCACATCGGCCTCACGCGCCGCCTCGATCAGCGCCTGGCCGGGATCGGACACGCTCGGCATGCCGGCGTCCGAGGCAAAGGCGAGGGTCTCCCCCGCCAGCAGACGGTCGACCAGGCCGGCAGCGCGGCTAGCGATCACATTCTCGTCGCAACGGACAAGCGGCTTGGAAATGCCCAGGTGCATCAGCAGCTTTGACGTCACACGCGTGTCTTCGCAGCAGATGACATCGGCAGCGGCAAAGGCCTCGCCAACGCGCGGGGACAGGTCACCCAGGTTGCCGATGGGCGTGCCGACCACATAGAGTTTGCCCGTATGGGCGCTGTTTTGCGTCATATCAACCTATTCAATCATGCCGCGCTCGAGCGTACCGAGCGCCGCGCGGGCGTCCCATGCTGCAATGCGCTTCTCGGTCTTCCACGTTTGAAAGAACCAACCGGCAGCCGGCGCAAACGAAGCCAGCTGGTTGGCGATAAACACGCGCTCGTAGGCATTGCGGCCCTCGGGCGTAACCGACGAGTTGGCAAAGATCGCCGCGCCCGACCATTCGCCCACCAGCACGGGGAACCCAGTCGAAATCGCTTCTTTAAGCTCGCGCTTGTTACGCGAAATCGCCGTCGTCAGCCCGCGAGGGCTCGTGATGTCGAGCGCATACTCGTCGCGGTAATGGTACAGGTGAAGGTCCATGTAGACGTTCTTGTACTTGGCGCCGCGCATAAAATGCTTCCACTCGCTGGGATGCCCCGACGACGAGAAGACGACGATTTTATCCTCGGGCATATACGAACGGACGAGCTCGTAGGCATCGCGATAGAAATTGCGCAGGTAGTGAGCAGGAATGCCATCCGTCATGGTGAAGAGGCTCTTGCGAACGCTCATCTGCGGCGTGTCCAGCAGCTCAATGCCCAGCAGGCTCTCGGCCTCGCCATAGCGATCGGCCAAGCGCTCGAGCACGTCGAGTGCGACATGACGGCCGTTGGTGGACGAATGCCACTCGGCGACAGCCTCCGGCGTGGTGGGCGAATCGTTGGAATCGCCCTGGCCACCGGGCACGGTTGCCAGATCGAGCAGCACGCGGATATCGTACTTGGCAGCCCACTCAATCGCGCGGTCGATGTAATCGACAACCGATATGTAGGAGGCATCGGACTCCTGTGAGCCAAAGGCATACCAGGGCACCGGCAGACGCACGGCATTGAGACCGATCTGCGCCATGCGGCGAAAATCGTCCTCGCTCACAAACGTCTCGTAATGACGACGCATGCGCTCGTTGTAAGCGGCGGTACCCATGGCCTCCTGCAGCTCGGCTGCGTTGGATGCGCCGGTCGCCGCGTACAGCGACGGGGTCACCCAAGGCTCGGGAATAAACCAGCCAGAGAGATTACGCCGAGTATCCTCTCCATCACTGCCCCCTTCGGATCATGCAGGTCGAACCCGCATCGTATTGCATAGGATAAGTATCGTTTTGAGTATACCCGCGTGTGCGGACAGGCGACCGAACGGTCTGCAAAGTGACGCGAAAGTGGGAGGAATGTCTGGGGCGGGCGGGCTCGGAATGGTGCGACGAGGTGTGTACGCGCGCCAAAAGGCAGGCACCGGAAAGTGTGTCCCGTTCTGAGCCCTTATTCTGGGACGCAGTTTCCGCAGAACCCTACATAAAAGAAAAGGACCCCTTTGCAGAGGTCCTAGTCAATTCAAGGTGGCGGGGAAGGGAATCGCGTCCGCGCGCTGCGCGGACGGACCGCTGCGGCGCTTACGCGCCTTGCGAGCTACGCTGGCAAACGCTTGCGCGTTTCCTCAGCTCCGCGCCCTCACGGGGTCGATCCGTGCAGGGTCCATATAAAAGAAAAGGACCCCTTTGCAGAGGTCCTAGTCAATTCAAGGTGGCGGGGAAGGGAATCGAACCCCTGACACGAGGATTTTCAGTCCTCTGCTCTACCAACTGAGCTACCCAGCCATTTGAGGTGTGCCTTGTTTCAAGGCTTGATTAGTATAACCAAGGACGCGTTCCGGTCAACCGAGAATTTTAAAAAAGTTTTGAGCACAGCCTCGGTTCTTTAAATCGGCACGTCAGAGGCATCAGCCGGCAGCAAGAAGTTTTTCGCTCAGAGCCGCACGGGCAAACTCACTTGGCGTCATCCCCTCGGCAGCCGCCCGTCGACGAATGGCCTCCTTCATTCCCAGAGGAATCTTGACTGACAGCGTTGCCGTCCCCTCACCTGAGAGTGGGGGCCGTCCATGCACGATCCCACCAACGGTGTGTTCGCCATCCGGAAACTCTCCGCGCTCGTACGACTCGCACCACGCGTCAATCATTTCATCCGTTACAACCTGACCATTAGCGGCCGTATACGTCTTGCCCATCATCGACCCCTTTGCCGAGCCCGTTCAATCTCCTGCCAAAATTTCTTCTGGACTGGAGACAAGGCATGAATGATAAGCCACCCACGGAGAAGCTCGACCGCGACAAGCTCCACGCTTCGTCCGTCTGGGAGCCATCCAATCGCAAGCCATCTCGGCGGCTCGTCCTTCGACTCGCGACGAATGCACTCAGTAACCGCAAGCCAAGCGCTAAGCACCTGCTGTTCTGTCAGGTGCTTTTTAGCGTTGGGATGGATCTCAACATCCATGCATCTTCTCCTCCATCTTACCCAATTTCGTATGACGAAAGTCCGCTGTCGCCAATTCTTAAGCCGGCACGCGTTGGAGAGCAGGGGTCGAAACAATGATTGAAGGACGCTCTAGTACGGCCCAGGCGCCGGGGCAGGAGCACATACGCCAGGGACGTACGTTTTCGTAGCATACGAGGACATAGCCACGTGCATCGATAAAGGCGATATCGATGGGATAGGCCATAAAACACGTATGGACCGAAGAGCAGCGTGGAAATGCCATGACGAGCGGCAGACCGTTGGCGGCAACCGGACACCGTCCCAGCATGCCGCGCAGGCGCACGGCAAACGACTCCGCCACCGCAAACTCGGCCGCGTCCAGCCCAGCCTATTGAGTGCCCGCGCGTAGGCGATGTAGGACGAGACCGCGGTCACATGACCACCCCCGGACGCATGGATCGACCGTCACCGCGCGCTCGTGCGACAACGTTGTCGGCGCCCCCAGCGGAACGCCAGCGATGCTGAGAGAAGTCGGCCACGGCTCATAGTGCATGGTGCAGGTGTAGGTCCTAAACGTACCGGATAGGGAGAGCAGGCCACCATCCGATGCCTCCGCGCCTTGCTCGCTCGACACTTCGATCTGCAAGTCATAGCCTTCCATGGCATTCAGAATTTGAGTCCGGACCGTCGCCGAGGCATCGACAGAGCTTTCGTCGCCCTCCCCGCTCGGCGCCACGGCGTGCGCCAACACGATGTCGGGCACCACGCGGTCGAAGCGCGCGACAGCGCTGGCATAGATCATGACGTTGTATACGATGAGTGCCAGCACCAGCAAAACGGGCGTAACCACTGCTATCTCCACCGTCGCTTGGGCGCGCTCCTCGCGCAGACGCATGCGGATACTCATTACGACCCACCGCCCAGAGCGCCAACCAGCGTGGCGACATCGACGGTGAGCGGGATGGAGCCGCCGCCGGGCAGAGGAATCTCCGCAAGCGTGAACACCGTACCGCTGATGGTGCGTTCGACTTGATATTCCAACGCCTCGCAAAGCGCCTTGGGATCGGTCACGCCCAACGGAATACTTCGCAGTTTGTCTTGCGCTTGAGAGAGACCAGCAATGTCAGACCCCGGGCTCTTAATGACGTTGGCGGAATCAGTCAGCACCGGCTTTCGCAGGCGCAAGTCGCACGGTTCCAAACCCAGCGCCGCCACGGACGCCGAAACGGTATCGCCGAGCCACGATGCGATGGAGCCCAACGCGCCGCTGCCCCCTCCTAGGCCTTTAATCATCTCGTCCATAAGTTCGTCGGCCGAACCTTGGATGTCTCCGTATCCCACAAGCAGCCGTCCCCAGACATCCATGACGCCATCGAGTACGCCGGCAACGCCACCCGAGCGTTCCTTCAATGTCGAGAAAAATCGCGAAAGCACGTTGTTTTGCGCCGTCGCCTCATCGGGCGCCAGCACCGCGGCAGAGATGGCACCGCGATCGCCAAGCCTGACTGCCGTGTTAAACGAAGAGTTGAGCTCATCGGGGCTCGAGATGGCACCCGAAACCGCAAAGGCAACCACGCCGTTGCGACCGGGCGGAGCGATACGCGGACGCTCGCCCGAAAGCGCTTTAATGGCCTGGTCAAACGCATTGCTCGCACGGTCGGCCTCATCCTCGGTCTGACGCATGAGCTCAAGCTCTTTGTTCCGACATTTGACGTATTCCTCCAAGGCCTTTTTGAACTCGTCGAAGTGATATTCGAAGCCGTTTTCGATAGAGGTTGAAGGCGCCGCAACAGCACCAAGCGACAAAACGCCAAAATGGCATTTGCTGCATTTATCCTGTCCATCGTAATCGGCAACCGAAGCAAATCCGCTCGGCGTCCCTTTCTTATAGTTAGGGCAGGTCGTCCCGTAATGCAGATACGCCTTGTCATCGTTCACGCTAGTCGGCCACACCGCATCGGTATAGAGTTCCGTCGCCCGAACCTCATCAGAGTTGCGCGGCAGCAGCGGAATATAGGAGGAAACCCTGTCTCCGTTCTCGGTTATATGCGCCCGATCGACCTCCGCGCTCGCATAGGTATAAAACGCCTTACGCGCCGCAGACTCTGCCTTCATCTCGACACTCGAGCCGTGGGGCTTCTCATTTGTCAGACGCCAATGGTAGTAGTCCTTCGCGCGATCAAGGGCAACTTGGGGCTCCCACGTAACGCTCGATGAGTAATGCGGATTTTGAACACCGGAGAGATCCGTTAGGCTTTTCGCACGCTCCCACATGCAAGAACAGCTGCCGACCGAGCCCTTGTCAGACCCACCACAATCCGCCAGCCAAGCACGCTCTTTAGCCTTCGCCGTGTCCTCAGAAGCCTTCCGCAGCTCCTCGGCCGCACCCTCTAAATCATCTGATGTGTCTTTAATGGTATCGGTCGAGATCTCTGATCCTTTGAGCGCAGCGAAGTCAGACTCGGATGTCCTGGGCACGGCAAGCGCCGTACCGGTATAGGTCACACTATCGGTATCCTGCGCCGACACCGTCTGCGTGGCACGCGCGGCGATCAGATACGGCAGAGCCGTCTCGATTTTCTGTAAGCCTTCCGATGCGCTTTTGGCAAACTTGTTGCGCGTTTTTAATGATCTCAATCCCGGTGTCGACCATATTGCCGGCAACCGGCTCGGCACCCGGGATGAGGATGGCGACCAGGCCCGTCCCGATCGTGGCAAACCCCGCCAGCCCCAGACTCAAGATGCTCGCATCAACCACCGTGGCAGCCGTGTGATAGGACGACACTACGTTGGCACCCGCCAGCGCGCCACTATCAGCCGCCACCTGAGTATCCCCGGCACGCGACATGCTCCATATCGCCGCGGTCGACGAAAACAACAATGTGAGCACCACTAGGATGACCACGGCAGAAGAAAGCGTGGTATAGGCGCCATCTTCGATAAACAGATCGACACCGGCTCGACCCATAAAGCCGCCTCGCTTGCGATGGCAGCTCGGACGGTGCGTCAAAACGCGTCTAGACCAGAAACGCTTAATCCCATGCAGCAATCCACGAATCATAATCTCCCTCCAGCCATTCGGGACGCGATTGATACGAGACATCGACCTTGAGCTCAACGTAGCCGCCCTCGGCGGTACCACCCATAGCCTGCGCAAACGCACCGATCACAGGCAACGGCTTGACCTCGCCGGAAACAGACACGGACGAAACGCCGCCGGCACCGGCCCGCCCCAACTCGATATTCCACGACAGCGGCCCGCCGGCATGAAAAATCGAGACGTTGGGCACCGCGGCAAGTCTGCGGCGAGTGAACTCCTTAAGGTCATCGTCGTCCTCCACCGTCGTCGTGGTCATAAGCCGCGCGGTCTCGGCGGCGGCAGACTCCATGACCGCGCGCGTATAGAGCAGGCATACCGGCTGCAGCGCCAGCAGGATGAGCGTCAAAAACGTCGGCAGCAAAAAGGCGGCCTCAACCGTAGACTGCGCCCGATCCTCGCACGCGATATCAATACAGAGCAATGTCCTTGGCGCCCGTCGCGGCATCGATAACCGACGATGGGGCGACGCCATGGGACGCTGCCCGCTCAACCAGTGCCGCCAAGCGTCCATCGGTGCCAGCGCGCCAAAGCCCCGCAATCGCCAGCACAATCGACAACAGCGCCACGGTGACGATGGCGTATTCGACGGTCGACTGAGCAGATTCCTCACGCAGGACACCATGCATTTCACGACCCCTCCTTTGACTCCATTGTTTGCGGAACCAGACGCACGGCACGCAGGCGGCACGAGGCATCGCCGGCATCAGCAGCAACCGTCACCATGTCGACCCAGCCTCGCCCATCGCGCACGATGGCGCCCCATACGTTGCCCTTAATATCGAGATAGCCGCTCAGGGCGAGCTGGGCCGTGGGCACTTCGCGGTAGGCGCGCAGCAGGTCTGCCGCTGCCTCGGTCATCGGCCGGTCCTCGGACCATGCGAGCCGAACCGCGATCGCGTTGTCTACAGACGGCTCCGTCGCGCTGGCGGCCCGCTCGTCGAGTGCCTGCAAAAAGGTCTGAGCCGTGACGGCGGCATTCTGACCGCCCATCGCCCCCGCGCCTTCCGCTTGTGACATCGCCGCCGAGCCCGATCCCAAATCGGCAGTAGCGCCTGGACGCTGCTGCCGCGCAGCACCCAGCCCCCAAAGCGTCACCGCTATTGCCACGAGCAAACAGACGAGCACCAGCGGCGAACCAACAGGACGCCTGCCTCCTACAGGCTGTTGATGCCGTCTTTGATCGCGTTCCATAGTTCTTCGACTTTGCTCTTAAACGCGACGATGGCGATAATCGCAATCACTACGAGTACACCGACCAAGATGGCGTATTCGGTAGTGCCCTGCGCGCTCTCCTCCCGCAACAGCGCCTTGGCACGCTGGCGAGCGCGGATTGTCCGGCAAAAAAGCCCAGCTCCAAGCCTTGCCCGCAATGTTGGTCATCGTGTTCATATATTCCTCCCTACATCATCCCGCCTGCTCCCAGCAGCGGGCCCAATATGGACAGAAGCAACGCCGGCAAGATGAGCGTGCCGGTGGGAATCAGCAGCTTGACGGGCGCACGCTCGATCTCGCGCTCGACCGCGGCGCGATGAGCCGCACGGATCTCGCGACTTTGAGCGGCCAGCGTCTCGGCAAGTGGGGCACCCAGGACGAGCGCCTGCCCCACCGTGATGGCAAAGGTCTCGAGCGCTCGCACGTCCAGGTCGCGCGCGGCGGCCAACAGCTCGTCCTCACGCGTGCCCACGCCCACCTGCCACGCCATGCAGGCGCGCTCAAGGCGAAGAGCCAGCACTGACCGGCGGTTGGCGCAGAAAATCTCAAGCGCCGCATCAAACGAAAGACCGGCCGAAAGACCCAAGCGCACAACATCGATCATCTCGGAAACTTCGCCGAGCGACACTCGCGCCGGGCCGCCCGCTCCAACCGCGCCCTTCACTCGCGCGGTCAGAGCATCGACCACCGAGCGACCTGCGGCAGCGACCAGCACCGCCTCGCGCTTGCAGGCCCCTGCGATCTTGCGTGCATCCGCCCGATCCAAACCCGTCGCGACAAATACACTCAGGGCGCACAGGCAAGCCGCAACTGCAACCGGGGCGCTCATAGCTCCACCCGCATAATGCGCCGGATAACCACCAGGGCAACGGCGTTGAGGGCAAGACCCAGCACCACAGCGCCCGCGCCGGCGGGCGCGCAAGACCGCGACGAAAATCTGCCGAAAGCAGCGCCAACACCGCGCACATGCCCGCCGGCATCGCCGCGACCATATGCGCAGACATGCGAGCCTGCGACGTCTTAACATCCAGGCGGCGCTTGAGCTCAATGCGCTCCCCCACCATGCTCGACGCCTCGGACAGTAAGTCGGCAAGCGGAGCGCCGGTGCGCTGAGACACCTTAAGCGCCAAGGTCACAAGCGAAAGACCGGGGGCGTCGATACGCACGAGCAAGTCATCGAGCGCGTCGGTCGCCGAGATGCCGCAATCGATCGCCGCCGCCACCCGCAAAAACTCGGTATGCACTGGCTCTTGCGCATGAGCGCCCACAAAAGCGCATGCCCTGGGCCAGCGAATGTCCCGAGGCAAGCGACATGGAAAGTGCGGTAAACGCCTCGGGCATTGCCTCTTCTGCATCGTGTTGCTCGCGCCGGCTCTCAAAGCCATCCCGAGCGGCACCAACGGTAAACGGAGCAACAAGTCCCAAGGCAAATCCGAGGGGCGATAACGACACCATCGTTAGTAAAACGCAGCAGACACCGCTCGACAGCAGCAGAAACGCCAAACGTCCCGAAGCATCTTCGATCACGAGGCCAAGGCGATGCGCCGGAGCCAGCGATGCCCACGAACGGGCGATCTTTTCAGCAGATCGTTTTCCACCAGCTCACGCGGCAGCTTCTCTGCCACCGTCTCGAGCGCTGACGTGCCAACTCCGCCGGCGGTACCTGCGGCACACGAGGTTCCGCCCCGCACGCCGTCGCGACAGAAAGCCCTGCCAAGCCCCCTACGACGAGGGGCACAGTGATCTCCATTCGTCCACCTCCTCTTGTGTGAGCGTCCCCGACCGCAGGCCTTCTGCGATAAACGGCGGCTCGCGGTCGAGCGTCCAGATGCGCTCGGCAGCATCGAAAGTCACATAGCGTTCGAGCTCAACACCGCCCGACACGCCGCGGTGAACCCCCGAATATGAGGCCACAAAGCGCCTGCCATCGGCGTGGCGCTCGGACATCACGATGCCGTCGAGCGCCATGGCGATCTGCTCCTCGATGAGCTCACTCGGCAGATCGATGCCATAACGTGCAAGCAACGTCAGACGCACCACGGTCTCCTGTTCTGAACCCGCATGAAGTGTGGTGAGCGACCCATCGTGGCCCGTGTTCATGGCCTGCAACATGTCGCAGCACTCGGCACCGCGCACCTCGCCCACCACGATGCGGTCGGGGCGCATGCGCAGGGCATTAGTTACCAGGTCGCGGATCGTCACCGCGCCCTCACCCTCAATTGAAGCCTCGCGCGCCTCTAGTCGCACCACGTGCGGATGATGTGCAAACTTGAGCTCGGCAGAGTCCTCGATCGTCACGATGCGCTCGCCGGTGGAAATCTCGCATGACAACGCGTTGAGCAGGGTGGTCTTACCAGATCCCGTGCCTCCCGCAACCGCCAGGTCCTGTCGCAGCGACACCGCGCACGACAGCAGCTGCGCATACCAAAGCGGCAGCGACCCCAGCCCCACGAGCTCGTCCAGCGAGCAGATGCGGTCCGAAAACTTTCGGATGGTGAGAATCGGTCCGTCAATCGCCACAGGCGGAATCACCGCGTTGACGCGATAACCCGTCTTGAGGCGGGCGTGACGATGGGGCTACGCTCGTCGATACGACGGCCGAGCGGCGAGATGATGCGGTCGATGAGCACACGGATCTGCTCGTCGTCCTCAAACGCGTGCTCGATGGGATACAAAACGCCGCCGCGTTCAAAGAAAGCCGAGCGGCAGCCGTTGATCATGATCTCGGTAACGGTGTCGTCCTCGATGAGCGGCTGCAACGGCCCCAAGCCCACCACATCATCCAAAATCTCGTCGATGATGGTCTCGCGCTCGGGCGTCGCGAGATCGGTCGGCTCCTCAACATTGAGCGCCGCCTCCACCGCGGGACGCAATTCCGAGCGGGCAAGTGCCGGGTCGATATAGGCGCTGATACGCGCCACTTCGTCGTAACCCATGCGGTCCATTACGGCGCGCTTGGTGCGTCGTTTCACCGCGCGGCGACGCCCCGCATCTACAGGCGCTGCCGTCGCTGCAGCGCCGGCAGCCTTAATCCTCGTTTGCAGGCTCATCGCTGATCACCCTCGCGCGACCAGGGAAGGCGAATACGCGGGCGTTCGGTGCGTGTTGCACGGTCGGCGACCATATCGCTCCAAGGACCGACGGCGCACCCCAGTTCCACGAGCATCTCGCGCGTGGCCTCGCGCACGCTGGTCGCAAAAGCGCTGGTCTGCCCCACTGCCTCGTCAGCGCGCCCAAACGCCATGAGCGCGGCGAGATCCTGCCCGCCATCGGCGATACGAATCTTGGAGCTCAACGCACAGGCAATCTCAAAGCGCATGGCGACGTCCTCGTCTGCCCCGCGCGCACCGAACCGGTTGAACACGGCGCTCATGCGCGTGCGCGGCACACCTACTCGACTTGCCAGTTCAATGACGCGCGACGCCGATGTCGCGGACGACACCGCCGCATCGCCAACGACCAGGCAACGGTCGCTCGCTGCCACCGCAGCCGCCACGGCGTCGCCCCAAAAGACCGAGGTATCGATAAAGACCACGTCGGATTCGCGACGCAGGACATCAAGCAGTAGCTCCACCGGACGTGCCATGAGCTCGGCTTGCTCGGGCGCCGCGACGGGACCCCAGAGCGTAACGCCCGGCGCCACGCGCATCGAAGCGGCTACGATATCCGGCTCGGCGAGCACGCCCGCCGCCGACGGCTCGATAAGTGCCGCCATATCGCGCGGAGCATCGACGCCTAACAAGTCGTAAAGGTTTCCAAACATCAGGTCCAGGTCGAGCACGGCGGCACGCAAGCCCAACAGCGACGATGTGTGTGCCATGGTGGCAACAATCGTCGACTTGCCGCAACCGCCCGAACCCGAAATGGCGCAGATGACCGGAGCTCGATGCGGCGGTGCGGCGGCGTCTGCCGGCGGCATCTGAAGCGGCGGGGCGGGCGTCGATGACAGCGTCCCCGTCTCCCCCGCCGCAACCACACGCTGCGTCCAAGCCGGCATGGCAGCTTGTTCGGTCTGCGAGGCAGGCTCGTTCTGTGCAATCTGCTCATGCTGCATCGGCGACAACTCGCCGCACCCGGCAAAGCCCTCAACTTCGTCGAGTTCATCCGCCAGATTCACGCCGTGCACGTATCCCATATCTACAGTCGGGGAGTCGCCAGCATGCTGCGACGGCCCTCCAGCGTCATCGTATACAAGGGGGTTCCGGGGGCGCCGACCATGCTCGGCTTCCGCTTTTCCATAATCATCAACACGCGGGCCTCTTGTAGCGCGAGGCGCCCCGGGTTCCCTATCAACAAAAGCATCGGGCTCAATCGTCATGCGCCGATCGGAATCAACCGCTCCCTCGCCCGCGCGCCCGTTGCCGCATATACTGTGCGCAGCGATGACCTCGGTCGCCCCCGCGCGAAACAGCCCCTCGATATCCGACGGATCGAGCGCTTCTATCAACACGACCACGCGACTCACGCGGCCTTCGGCCGTCAGGCGCGCAACAGTCTTGCGAACATCTTCGGTATCAAACAGAGACGCCGCGATGATGGCAGCCCCGCGGCGCGACGGAAACGCCCGCGCCATGGAAACCAGCCCGTCCAGGTCACCCACGCGAAGCACCTGTGCACCCGCATCACGGCCCTCGACTTCCCGCTGCAACAGCCCGTAATCGCCGCACGCGCAGCACGCAAGCCAGATCGCCTTCATCACTCGTCGCCTCCGCTCTTTTTGCCGCGCGCCGTGGCGGGAATCGTCAAGCTGACCGTTCCCTTGCCCGAGGCTCCCAGCAGTTCCTTGACGTCTTCGGGGTCAGCCGCCAGTGTCACCCATTCGATCTTGCCTTCACGCGTGGCACCGGAATCCTCACTGGTATCGATCACGTACGCGCCGCACAGCCGATCGGTTACGCCGTCTTTTTGCACGTACACATCCACGTAGCTGCCCACGCCCGCAGCACCGCCGACCGAGTGCTCGGCATCGACCGCCACCGAAACGGCGACCTTGCCCTTAGGCACCTCGAGCATGTGGCTCTCGGCCTTGGTGTAGACATTGCAGATCACGGCGTTTTTGGGAATACGCGAAGTCGTCACGTCGCCGCGCACCTGGCGTAGCTCGGTCGCCGCGTCACGCGGCAGCAGACTCGTCAACCACTCCTGGGTTATGACATTGGTCTCATCGAGGGTCTCGCCCACATCGATATCGCGCGCCGCGACGCATACCTCGCGCGATCGCCACCGTACTTGGCCAAGGTCTCAGCCTGGACCTGTTCGGCTTGCGAGCGGATCGACGAGCCGTAAACCATGCAGAGCAGAGCAGCGAGCACGCCCGCGACCAGACTGATGGCGATGCGCTTGCTCTTGTTCACGGCCGCTCCTCTCATGGCAGTGCCGGGCGAATGCCCGTACCACCATTGTCTGGGCGGCCAGAGTGCAAAGCGGCGCAATCGCAATCTTGGTTTTCGATGTCAAACCAATCGCTGACCAAAAGCTGAACAGCCCGTCAAGCTCGTGACAAGGTTTTGGCCAGCACGTCAGCAAACTGCATGTTTCGAGGCTTTTCCGCAGCAAAAAAGCCGTCTCCCGAACAGTTGGGAGACGGCTGTCATAGATAAAATCAATTACAGATGGACATCGGGATCGAGCATTTGAGCGCTCACGCGCATGGATGACGCCAGATTTTGGAACGTTTCCAGACGCAGGCCGTCGATCTGCCCGGCGTCCTCGGCCTCGCGAACGGCGCAACCCGGTTCGTGGGTATGCGTGCAGTCGCCAAACCGGCACGCACGCGATGCCTCGACAATCTCGGGGAAGGCGCGTGCCAGACCCCGCTCGTGACCCACGAGCGGCAAACTGCGCAGACCCGGGGCATCGGCGATCACGCCGGCGTCGCCCGGCAGCGCCACCATCACGCGCGCGACGGTAGTGTGACGGCCCTGGTCGTCGCGTTCGCGCACACCGCCGGTCGCCAACGTATCGTGGCCCAGCAGTGCATTGAGCAGCGTCGACTTGCCGGCACCCGACTCGCCCAGAATCATGGCGCAGCTCCCGGCAGGCACGCAGGCACGGACCTCGTCCAGACCGCGGCCCTCGGCAGAAGACGTCACGATCACGCGCACGTCCGGACCCACCAGACGACGCACGCGGTCCAGATCGCGCTCGAGCTCATCGGCCTCGCAGCGGTCGGCCTTGGTGAGCACCACCACCGGCTCGGCATCGCAATCGAGCGCCAATACCAGTGAGCGCGCCACGCGATCGAGCAGCACCTCGCCGGCGCCGAGCGCCTGCACGATCAGCACGCTGTCAACGTTGGAGCAGAGCACCTGGCGCTCACCGCGGGCACGGCCACGCCAACGCTCAAAGCTCGTACGGCGCGGCAGCACGCACTCAATCACGCCCATATCGTGCCCGGGAGCGCGGCGCACCGCCACACGGTCGCCCACGGCAGGCAGCAGGACCTCGTCCTCGCCGCGCGACTTGGCAAACCCCACGGCATGCTCGGCACGAAACGTGTCATCGGCAGTCGCCACCAGCGGAAACCCGCGGTCCAGGCGCACCACGGCGCCAAGCTGCATCTGCTCGGGCTCCTCGGCATGTGCGCAGAAATCATCAAAGGCAGTCTGCTGAGCTTCATCGACCGGCAGGTCATCAAACGCCGGAACATCCTGCAGCGCGTCAAGCCCCGGTACACTCGCCAGCAATTCCTCAGCAGATGCAGGGGCTTCGGTCGCGAGCTTCCGACGACGATCGCGCTTAGCCCGCGCCCCCGTCGTCTTTTTCTTCGCCTTAGCCTTAGCCTTGCCCACAAGCGCCTCCCAGCACCATAAATCACAACTGAGCAGGTATTTTAAATCAAAAAGAGCTGGCCGGGCAAAGCCCGACCAGCTCACAAACTTTCCCTCAGCCCTTATCATCCGCGCGGGAGAAAAGCCAACAAGGATACCGCAGGGCCCGCCCGCCGGGAGGGGTTTCCTAAGGGCACATCCCGCAGCCGCAACGCGGCGAGACGTGCCCGTGAACCCGCAGGCGGTCGGGCCCGGACAGATACGTTACTCTTTCTCCACAGCGCGCATGATCGCCTTGTAGATCTCCATCAGCGGAATAATCAGGAAGGCAAGGCCCAGGGCAGCGACAACGCCCTTGAGCTCAAGCGTTACGGGGCCAAAGAACATCTCAGCAAGCGTCGGCTGCACGGTTACGATCACCGTCAGCACCAGCGCCAGCGCGGCGGAAGCCACAGCCACTTGTTCTGCTTCTTCATGGTGAACAGCGACGCACGACGGCTGCGCATATTGAAGCAGTGGAAAATCTCGACCATGTTGAGCGTGATGAAGGCCATCATCACGCCTTCCTCGTCGGCATTGCCGGCGATCATATCGGCGATGTGGATGTAGCCCATGTCAAAGTACACGCCCACAAAGAAGCTCGCCAGCACCAGCACGGTGATGATTAGGCCCTGGACCACGCAGTCCAGACCCATATGTCCGGCAAAGACACCATCCTTGGCGTTGCGCGGCTTGCGCTTCATGATGTCGCCCTCGGCGTCCTCCATGCCCAGCGCGAGCGCAGGGAAGCAGTCGGTAACCAGGTTCACCCACAGCAGCTGCACCGGCTGGAAGATGGTAAAGCCGATGAGCGTGGCGATAAACACCGAGAAGACCTCGGCAAGGTTGGCCGAAAGCAGGAACTGGATGACCTTGCGGATGTTGTCGTAGATGCGACGGCCCTCTTCGCAGGCACCGATGATGGTGGCGAAATTGTCGTCGGCAAGTACCATGTCGGCGACGTTCTTGGTGACATCGGTACCGGTGATGCCCATGCCCACGCCGATGTCGGCGCGCTTGATGGACGGGGCGTCGTTGACGCCATCGCCCGTCATGGCCACGATCTGGTCACGCGACTTCCAGGCCTCGACGATGCGGGTCTTGTGCTCGGGCTGGACGCGGGCGTACACGCCGTAGTCCTCGATGTGCGCGTCGAGCTCCTCGTCGCTCATGCGATCGAGGTCGGCACCGGTGATGGCATGGCTGCGATCGGTGACGATGCCCAGCTGCTTGGCGATGGCCACGGCGGTGTCGATGTGGTCGCCCGTGATCATGACGGTGCGAATGCCAGCGTCGTGGGCCTCGCGGATGGCTTCGGCGACCTCGGGGCGGACCGGGTCGATCATGCCGGACAGGCCGCAGAAGACCAGGTCATGCTCGAGCGCGGCGGGGCTGCAGTCGACCGGGACCTCGGTGTAGGTGTGGCTTGCCAGCGCCAGCACGCGCAGGGCCTCGTCGGCCATGGCCTTGTTGGCGGCCACGAGCTCGGCGCGACGCTCCTCGGTCAGGGGGACGACCTTATCGCCCTCGTAGATATGGGTGCACAGGCCGATCACCACGTCGGGCGCGCCCTTGGTGTACTGCTCATACTCGCCGTCAAGGGTCTCGACGACCACGGACATCATCTTGCGGCCCGAGTCAAACGGGGCCTCGCCCACGCGCGGGTGCTCGGCAGTCAGGCCAGTGAGGCCCGCCTTGCCGGCATCGTTGACGAGCGCACACTCAGTCGGCTCACCCACGGCCTCGCCCAGCTCCTCGTCCCACTGAGCATCGGAGCACAGCGCCATGCCGGCCAGGAACTTCTCCTTGGGCGCAGCGAGCTCGTGCTTGACGACGGTCATCTTATTCTGGGTAAGGGTGCCGGTCTTGTCGGAGCAGATGGTCTGTGTGCAGCCAAGGGTCTCGACAGCAGAGAGCTTGCGGATAATCGCCTGGCGCTTGGCCATCTTGGTCACGCCAAGCGAAAGGACGATGGTCACGACGGCAACAAGGCCCTCGGGGATGGCGGCGACGGCGAGCGAGACGGCAACCATAAAGGTGTCGAGCAGGGCAGTCGGATCGGTAAGGACGTTGCCCACGCCGTGGCGGAGGATGTCAACGCCAAAGATGACGACGCAGATGACGATCACCATGATGGTGAGGATGCGGCTGAGCTCGGCGAGCTTCACCTGCAGCGGCGTGAGCTCTTCCTTGGCCTCGGCCAGGGCGCCGGCGATCTTGCCCATCTCGGTGTTCATGCCGGTGCCGACCACGACGGCGCGACCACGGCCGTACACGACGGTGGAGCCCATATAGCACATGTTCTTACGGTCGCCGAGCGGCACGTCGTCGGTGCCGGCGGCGAGCTCGATCACGTTGGCATGCTTCTCGACGGGCACGGACTCGCCGGTGAGCGCGGCCTCTTCGATCTTCATCGTGGCGCTCTCGAGCACGCGGCAGTCGGCCGGAACGGAGTCGCCCGCCTCGAGCATGATCACGTCGCCGGGCACGAGCTCGGCGCTCGGCAGGTGCACGAGCTTGCCGTCGCGTAGCACCTTGGACTGCGCCGCACTCATCTCCTGCAGGGCCTCGAGGGCCTCCTCGCTCTTGGCTTCCTGGACCACGCCCAGCACCGAGTTGACGATAACGACGAACATGATGATGGCAACATCGGCAAAGTCGGGCTCGCCCTTGACCATGCCCGTGAGCGCACTGATGACGGCGGCAACGATCAGCATGATGACCATGGGGTCAGCCATCTGTTCAAAGAAACGCTTCCACAGCGGCGTCTTCTCAGCTTCCTCGAGCTTGTTAGGGCCTGTCTTGGCGAGGCGCGACGACGCCTCGTCGTTGCTCAGGCCGAGGTTCTCATCGACACCTTGGTCGCTGAGCACCTCCGCCGCGGCGGACAGGTATTCCTTTTGCATATAGAGTCCCCTCCTGGGATTCGGGCCACTCAGCAGATTGATGCCCGATCATAATTCCCAGGAGAAGGGCAAGGGCTCATCAAGGCTGCCGTGCTGAGCGGCAGTTGATAGTGGAGCTATGGTACCCCAAAGCGACGCGTCTAGCCAAAACAATCGGTTTGGAAATATGGTCCGCACGCAACGGTGCAGACCGTGTGATGCTCAACATTGGTAAAACGTTTTCTTCGGCACATCGCCAAACTGACATATCGCCCAGATAGCAGCGGTTGGAGTGGTTGGTAAAGATTTTTCATATACCGTTTTTCCCGCAAAAAATGAACTTCCATTTCGGCATGTACGTCGTTTTTGGGGGTATTGGTCGGCATTTCGTTATAATCATCTCGGTTTTATTTCTTATGGTTTATCTATCAGCGCAAGACGATGTCAGATGGAGGTCTGAATGTACAAGCGCACTAAGATTGTATGCACCATGGGTCCCGCCTGCGATAGCGACGAGACCATCCGCGAGATGATCAAGGCGGGCATGAACGTCGCCCGTTTTAACTTCTCGCACGGCTCCTACGACGAGCACCACGGTCGCATCGAGCGCGTCCGCCGTATTTCCAAGGAGCTCGGTCTGCCTGTCGGCATCCTGCTCGACACCAAGGGCCCCGAGGTCCGCACCGGCCTTCTGGTCGACGGCAAGAAGGTTGCCGTCAAGACCGGCGATAAGATCGTCGTCACCGCTCAGCCTACGTCCGAGGATTTCCACGGCACCGCTGAGCACATCTCCCTCGACTACCTGGCTCTGCCCTCCGAGGTCGAAAAGGGCTCCCTCATCCTGATCGATGACGGCCTGGTTGCCCTCGAGGTCGAGTCCGTCGACGGCCAGGACATGACCTGCGTCGTCAAGAATGACGGCCTGATCGGCGAGCGCAAGGGCGTCAACATGCCCAACGTCAACATCTCGCTGCCCGCCATCACCGAGCGCGATCGTCAGGACATCCTCTTTGGCCTGACCGAGAACATCGACTACATCGCCGCTTCCTTCATCCGTGACGGCGAGTCCGTCCGTGGCATCCGCAAGCTTTGCCGCGAGAACGGCGGCGAGCACGTGACGATCTTCCCGAAGATCGAGTGCGCCCTGGGCGTCGAGAACTTCGACGAGATCCTCGAGGCTTCCGACGGCATCATGGTCGCCCGTGGCGACCTGGGCATCGAGATCAAGCCCGAGCTCGTTCCCCACATCCAGAAGGAGATCATCGCCAAGTGCAACGCGGCCTACAAGCCCGTCATCACTGCTACGCAGATGCTCGACTCCATGCAGCAGAACCCGCGCCCGACGCGCGCCGAGGTTGCCGACGTTGCTAACGCCATCTACGACGGCACCGACGCCGTTATGCTCTCTGGCGAGTCCGCTGCCGGTAAGTACCCGGTCGAGGCCGTCAAGATGCAGGCCAGCATTGCTCTCGAGACCGAGAAGTACCTCCCGGCCCACGCTCCGCTCGAGGTTCCGGCCGATGCTCACGGCACCCGCGTCGTCAACAACGTTGTGGGTATGTCCGCTGTGAACATGGCTACCACCGTTGGCGCCAAGTGCATCACCGTGCCGACGACCACCGGTCGTACCGCTCGCCTGATCTCGCACTTCCGTCCCAACATGCCGATCTGCGCGTTCTCCCGCCACGAGTGGGCCGTCCAGCAGATGATCATGTACTGGGGCGTTATCCCGCATCAGGCCGAGATTACCCAGGGCACCGTCAACGGCACGATCGTCAAGGCGATCGAGACCGCTAAGGAGCTCGGCTACGTCGAGGCTGGCGATTTGACCGTCGCTACCGCCGGCGATCCCCGCATGAGCGTCCAGCTCGAGGACAAGGTCTCCTCGACCAACGTCGCTTACGTCGCTCAGGTGCGTTAAGTCGTACTTGCAAGCATGTTTGCATTGCAAAGGGCCCGGAAGGCTTCGCCTTCCGGGCCCTTTTTCTGTGTCAATGCCGGCACACGGCAAAACACGCACCCATTTCTTTACCAAAAGCGCGAAATCCACCTTTCGAGGCCCAAAAATAAAGTCCCAAGCGCTAAAAGTGTTCGCCCGATGGCGAAACCACACCTTACCCGACGCTGCTAAATCGTTTTAGCAAGAGCCAGATCGACCGCGTTTCGGAAGTATGCGCAAATTCTGAGACCTCCGAGCACACCCCGTTTTTCGCAACAAAATGCCTGATAAACTGGCCTCAAAAGCCAGGTCTGCTCACAGGGTTCAGATTTTGCCGCATACTTCCGAATTGACGCTGGCATCGCACGGTCCAAAAAGCACATTTCGACCAGGAGGATATCATGGACCTGACGCTATGCGGTCAATCCGCTTTTTACTATCACTGTATCCCGCCGCAGGTATTAGGGCTTTACCCCGCCATTAGCCTTGGCAATATGGATCGCAGATGTTGCGGCCTCGGAAGTCATGCAGTTGTAAAAGACCTACTTCACGCACCGCTTCACAGGTTTGTATTCACTCGAGCACAATCCGGGTCGCGAAGCCTGTTTAAATCGCACCTCCTGACCCAAGAGCCGCCTCCCGGGTCGTTTAGGCAAACTGAACATGGATTTGATGTCACGTCGCCCGAGTTTACGCTGCTCAGCCTTGCTACGCAGGTCTCACGCAACCAGTTACTCATGGCTTGCCACGAGATGTGCGGCTCCTTTGCAGTGTTTAAGCCCTGCGAGCGAACGCAACAACAACTCGATGAAGCCATTTCGCTTAAGCTCATTCCACCCAACTGCGGTTGGGAGCGTGTTGTCGACACCAAGGGCAATGACACCAATTTGTGGAAGCGCCCGCCGCTCCTCAGCGCGGCGGATATCGCCGCGTTCGCCAAGCAGGCTGCAGGCCTGCGCGGCGTTAAACAACTGCGCTGGGCGGCCGAGCACATGACGGGGCAGACCGCCTCGCCCTTCGAAGTACAGACCTCCATACTTGTCTCGCTCCCCCGCAACGAGGGCGGCATGGGTATCAACATCGCAAACAACGTGCGCATCCCACTCAGCGACGCCGCGCGCTCACTGTATGACAAAACCTGCTGCTACGCCGATATCCTCATCGAGAGCAACACCGACAGCATGGGCGTCATCTTGGAATGCCAAGGCCGCTCCGCCCACGATGGCGAAGCCGCAAGTCTCTCCGATGCCGAGCGCACCACCGCCCTCACAAGCATGGGCTATGACGTTATCCAGATAACCTATGAGCAAATCAAAGACACGAAGAGCTTTAACAACATCGCCGAACTCATCCATAAAAAGGCAGGGCTCCCTACATCCCAAAGACCGATCAGGAACGCACCACCGAAGATGCCCTGCGGCGGGAGCTATTGGTCGATTGGGATGAGCTGTTCGCCGTCAAGCCGGCCAGCTAGCAGCTAGCGATCAGGGGGACTGCGGGAACGTCAGAAGCAGCAACGCGAGTCGCAAGCCCACCTCGTCAGCTCGATGACCTCGGTAAACGTTGCATCGAAAAACTCCTCAGTTAGCAGGCGGTATGGCGGATGATCGGGCTCACCGGGGTTTTCGCGCACAATCTCGTGCATAACGCCGATGGTCTTGAGCACATACTCCTTATGGATGGGATACTGCCCAAAACGCGTCGCCGCAGTATACAGACGATCGGTCGCACGCGGGATGGAAACAATGCCGAGCGTCTTACCAAACCAGTCAAAGTCACCTTGCTTTTTAATGCGGAATTCCTCGCACGGCTTGCCGCCGTGCGCCTCCAGGTACTGATTCACGCGCGTATTCCATACGGTATCGGCCACCAGATGCGACCAGACGCCCAGCGTTAAATCGAGCAACGACTGCGCCACATCTTCGGACGCAAGCGAGAACTCACAGGCGCCGGGACCGACAACCGGCTCGGCATCCCTGTAGCGCTGGGGATAGTGCACGCGATTCAGTCGCTCGCGTTCCTCGATAATCGAGGTCGCCGCGGCCGGAGCACCGGTGGGCAAACTTTTAAGCAACGGTGCCACATAGGTATCCCAGAACTCATGCTCACGAGGCTTAGGGATAGGCTCGGGCTTGGCAAAGTGCGTAATGCGGTACGGGATGGGATCGGCAATGCCGGGAACCATATAGCCCACAAAAATGTCCGGAACCACGCAGCCAAACAAAAAGGCATTGCGGTCGCGCACGCTATTGGCTAGCGCACCGGTGCGCTCCAGCAAACGCTCCGTCTGAGCGATATGAATGTTCCAGCTTGGCATAGCCACCCCCATAAAACCTGGATAACTATACCATCACGGCAAAGCCGCGCGGGCGGCTACGCACGCTCTACGCAGCAACTATTCCGCAGCGCCGCTCTCGGTTCCATACGACGACACCGGCGCCTCGACCACATGGTGATATCGATCGATATAGATGGCGCGGGCACCCAGGCGCCGCACCAAATCCTGATGATGCGTACTCATCAAAACCGTCTTACCGGCAGCAACGTAGGCCAGCAAAAAGTTGACTACGATGTCGCACGAGTCCTCATCGAGCCCGTTGGTGGGCTCATCGAGCACTAGGATATCGGGGTTCATCGATACGACCGCCGCCAGCGCAACGCGTTTCTTTTGCCCGCCCGAAAGCTGATAGGGCGAGGCATCGACCAGATCGGCAACCTGGAACAGCTCCATGGCATCGCGGACGCGGCGCTCGAGCTCGTCTGTCGGCAGCCCCATCTGCGCGGGACCAAAAGCAACTTCCTCGCCCACCGTGGCACAGAACAGCTGGGCGTCGGCATTCTGGAACACAAAGCCCACGCGCTGATGAAAACGCTGAGCGGCTGCGGAATCCTTGAGATATGCTGCATCGATCACGTGCCCGTCAAACAGGTACGCACCCGCGTCCGCTAGTTCAAGACCGTTAATAAGGCGCATGATCGTCGTCTTGCCACAACCGTTAGGACCAAGCAGGGCAACGAGTTCACCACGATCGACCTGCAGCGAAACGCCGTCGACCACCGTATGCCCCGTATATGAGAACACCACGTTGCGCAGCTCGATGAGCGGCGCGGCCTCGCCGCCCGCACCGTTCGTGCCCGCCGCACTATTCATATCGATCGTCAAAACGTCGCCCTTCCCTATTTGCATCCCCAGCAAGAACCAGCAGCGCCTACAGCACGGCGCACAACACTGCCAGCAGTGCCACGCCGGCCGCATAGACCGCATCGCGCCAGCCAAACCCGGCGCGCGCGGGCGCGGATACGCACCGGCAAAGCCACGGCAAAGCATAGCCTCGTCCATCGCGTGGCTACATTCCATCGCCTTGATAAACGTCATGCCCATGATACCCGCCAGCGAGTCGGTGCGCGAAAAACCCGCAGGCGCACGACCCACACTGCGCAGCATGACCGATTCGCACAGATCGTGCGCCGTGCGTCCCAGCACTTCGATATGCTTGAGCGCCATATCAAACGTAAAGATGACCTCGTCGGGCAGCTGTAGCGTCTTGAGCGCCGCCGACATGCGGCTCCAGGTGAGCGTCCACGAACGCCCAGCACGAACGACACGTTAATGACGTCTTGAGCGCGATCTTGAGCATGCGCCCGCGGCAGAAGCGCCCAGCAGCAGGGCAGGCAGTGCCAGAACCACCGCAAGCCCCGTGGCGCCGAGCGCCGGTACAAAGGTCGCACGCAGCCGCGTACGGGGCGCACGGCAACGAGCACCAGCGCGATGGCCGCCATCAACATGAGGTACAGCGGGCTCTGCGTCAGACACACGCACAGGACGCAAACGAACATCCCCACCAGGCGCACCGGAGCCGAAACGCAAGAAAGGGCGCGGTCGACCATCGACCCGCCCTCGTGCGCGCCTCCACCCAGGCGAACCCGCTTAAGCAGGCTCGCCAGGTGCAGGACATTCTTTTGCATCACACGATGCCGAGCCCCCGCGGCTCGTAACGCTCCTCAGCCGCAAGCCAACTAGGCAGCTCGGCTATTGCCATGAGCACCGCTTTCCTTGACCGTCAGCGAGACCAGGCGGAATGTGATGGTGAGCACCGCCACGCCAATCACGCCCGAAAGAATATACATCGCAGCCTGGCCGGCAAAGCCAAGGCCCTGCTCCTCGGAATAGGCCTGCAGATAATCGCCCGTGGGCAGGGCGTCGGCAAAGGTCGGGGTGTCGAGGCCGACCGAAGCCTGCAGGCTGTCGTCGCCAGCCTCCTGAACGGCGGTCGCGGCGCCCTCGGCGTCCCACTCACCCCAGGCGTCACCGGTGGCGAGCAAGCCGAGCGGCGTAGCCACGACAAGCACGGCGACCAGAATGAGCGTGGGAATCAGGGAAGTCTTCTTGGCGGTACCATCGGCGGCAAGCTGGCCATCGGCGGCTTCGGGGCCGACGATAATGCTCGGCGCCGTCTTCTTAATGAAGCCGTAGATGGCGGCCGTCGCCACGCCCTCGATCACGCCGGCAACCAGCATATGCGGGATCAACATGGCCGGAATAGCCACGGACAGCGGGAAGGGGCAGTACAGAGGGGCGCCCGAAGCGTTGGTGAAGAGCATCGGCTGAATACCAAACTCGATTGCCGCGCACAGGGCCGCCAGGCACAGGCCGACCCAACCGCTCACGATGGCAGAAACCGAGGTGCCCCAGCTCTTGTCGTGCAGACGGCTGTTGAGCGCACGGAACACGATAGCAGCGACAAACGGCAGCACAAAGGCCATGTTAAAGCAGTTGGCGCCAAACGACAGAACGCCGCCGTCGCCAAACAGCAGCGCCTGCAGCGCCAGAGCGACCGAGACAGCGATAGCCGCGGCCTCGGGGCCCAGCAGCAGCGCGATGAGTGCGCCGCCGACGGCGTGACCAGTGGTACCGCCGGGCAGCGGAACGTTGAACATCATGAGCAAGAAGGAGAATGCGGCGCAGATGCCCAGGAACGCCATATGCTCGCGATCGAGCGTGGCGCGCACCTTTTTGATGCAGTGAACCCATACGGGCACCATCGCCACCGCCATAACGGCATCGGTCTGCGGGGACAGGTAGTTATCTGGAATGTGCATATACGCCTCCCGGTTGCCGGCACATGGGATTGCAGCGCCGCTTGAACCATTTCATCAGTGTTACGAGCTAGATGATTCGTAACACGCCGCAGGCTATGATAGCAAAACGGCGCGCCGCCACAAAAGCAGCACGCCGTTTTGTAATGCGCGTGTCATATATGCAGGGTCAGCGATGCCTTATTCCGAACACCGCGGTCGCGCAGAGCTCCGCAGCAACCGCCATCAGGCCCTACGCCCCCCATCGCAAGCCCTAGCCGCGGACCTCGCCGTTTACGCCTTTGCATACCTTGGTGACAATCTTCTGGTGCGCTTTCTCGACCTCTTCGCTGGTAAGCGTGCGGTCATCGGAGCGATACGTAAGCGCAAAGGCCATGGACTTTTTGCCCGCTCCGATGCGGATGGGATCGCGGTAGACATCGAACAGGCGCACGCCCTCGAGCAGCTTGCCGCCGGCACTCGTAATACGACGCTCAAGATCCTCGCAGGTCACAGTGTTGTCGACCACGATAGCAAGGTCGTGCTCAACGGCCGGGTACTGCGAGAACTCACGGTAGTTCTCCTGGTTGCGGGCGCCTTGATCAGCTTGTCCAGGTCAAGCTCAAAGGCAACGACAACCTCGTCGATGCCGCAGCTCGCGCGCCTCGGGGTGGATCTCGCCGACCCAACCCAGCACGGTGCCGCCGGACAGAACCTCGGCCGCACAACCCGGCTGCAAAAAGGCATAGCCCTCGCCCTCGACGGGACGGAAGCGAACCTTCTCGATGCGCAGCTGGGCGAGCAGCTCCTCGACGATACCCTTGCCAAAGAAGAAACGCAGTTACGGTACTTCATGTTCCAAGACTGCTCGCTCCACTGGCCCGAGAGCACACCCGCGACGGACTTGGTCTCCTTGGGCAGGCTGGCGTTCTCGCGACCGTGGAACAGGCTGCCGACCTCGTACAGGTGCACGTTGGGCGTACCGTGCGCCTCGTTGTAGGCCACGGACTGCAGCAGGCCCGGCAGCAGCGAACGACGCATCTCGGTCTGCTCGGCCACCAGCGGGTTCATGAGCACCACGGGGCAGCCGCGACCCTCGGTGGGCATGCCGATCTTCTCCAGGTCGCCCGGGGCGGCAAAGCCAAAGGTCGTGGTCTCGTTGAGGCCGCAGGCGCGCAGGATCTCGCCGACCTTGCGGGTGAGCTTCTGCTCGCGGGTCAGGCCGCCGATGTGGTTCTTGGCAGCCGGGATGGTCGCCGTCACACGGCCCATGCCCCATAGGCGCAGGACCTCCTCGATCAGGTCAATCTCGCGCGGCAGGTCGGGACGGAAGCTCGGCGGGGTAACCATAAAGTCCTCGCCGTCGCGCTCGACGGTGCAGCCCAGACGGGTAAGCGAACGCTCGATAAAATCGGGCTCGATGTCGGCACCGCAGATGGCATGCACGCGGGCCAGGCGCAGCTTGATGCTGTCGATGGTCTTGGGCGCGGGGAAAACATCGACATAGCCGGGAGCAACCTCGCCGCCGGCGATCTCCTCGATGAGCGCGCAGGTAACGTTGGCGACATCCACGCAGCCAGTCTCGTCAACCTGGCGCTCAAAGCGAATGGAGGCGTCGGAGATCAGCGACAGATCGCGGCTGGTGTGCGAGGTGCGACCGGCGTTGAAGCAAGCGCTCTCGACCATCACGTCGACGGTGTCGTCCTCGATCTCGGAATCCATGCCGCCCATAACGCCGGCCAACGCCACGGGGCGCTCGCCGTCGGTGATAAGGCCCATGCCGGCGTCGAGCACGCGCTCTTCGCCATCGAGCGTCGTGAATTTCTCATCCTGCTGGGCGGCGCGAACCACCACGCGGCGGTGCCATCGCGCTCGGCAAAGGTGTCCAGGTCAAAGGCGTGCAGCGGCTGACCGGTGAGCATCATCACATAGTTGGTGATGTCGACGATATTGTTGTGCGGGCGCACGCCCAGGGCGTTAAGGCGCTTGACCATCCAGTCGGGCGAGGGGCCGACCTTCACGTTACGTACGATGCGGGCGACGTAGCGGTCGCACAGGCCCTCGTCGGCAATCTCGACGGAAAGCTCGTCGTCGGTCGCGCGGCCGGTCTCGGCCTTGATGGCGGGCAGCTCAACGTGGAAATCGCGGTCGAAGATGGCGCCGGTCTCGCGGGCCATGCCGATCATGGACAGGCAGTCGGGGCGGTTGGGCGTGATCTCGCAGTCGAGCACAGTGTCGCTCGAACCCACGTACTCGGCAAACGGCATGCCGCAGGGCGTATCCTCGGGCAGGATCATAATGCCGGAGTGGTCGCCGCCCAGGCCGAGCTCGCGTGCGGAGCAGTTCATGCCCATGGACACGACGCCGCGGAGCTTGCTCTTCTTGATTTTGACGTCGCCGGGAAGCACGGCGCCGATCATGGCCGTGACGATGTGGTCGCCGGCCTCGAAGTTCTGCGCGCCACAGACGATCTGCAGCGGAGCGGGGTTGCCGTCGGCGTCGAGATTCTTGTCACCCACGTCGACCGAGCACACATACATATGGTCGCTATCGGGGTGCGGGGTCTTGGTGAGCACCTTGGCAGTCACCACGTGGTCGAAGGACTCGCCCACGGTGTCGATCGCCTCGACCTCGGTGCCGGTACGGATATATTCGTCCGAAAGGGTCTTGGGATCCTCCGGAATATCGATCATGGTCTTGAGCCAGTCGTAAGAAACGCGCATGTAGCTCTCCTAGTTCTCAATCTCCGCATAGGGAGGAAATATCAAATGAAGACGTCGCCTTAGGGTTGTCCAGGTGCCCCAGGTTGTCGTGAAAGAGGAGCGACGCGTACTAAAGGTACGCGAGCGACGGTTTGAACGCCAAGATGGGGTGCCTGGGCAAGCCTAAAATTGGTTCAGGAAGCGCATATCGCCTGTCATGAGCGTTCTGAGGTCCGGCAGGTCGTAGCGCAGGGCCGCGACGCGCTCGGCGCCAATACCAAAGGCGAAGCGGTGTACTTCTCGGGGTCGATGCCGCAGTTGATCAGGACGTTGGGGTCGACCATGCCGCAGCCCAAGATCTCGATCCAGCCGCTGTGCTTGCAGAAGTTGCAGCCCTTGCCGCCGCACACGTGGCAGCTCACGTCCACCTCGCAGCTGGGCTCGGTGAAGGGGAAGAAGTGCGGGCGGTAACGCGTCTTGCGATCCTCGCCAAACATGCACTTAACAAAGTAGTCGAGCGTGCCCTTCAGGTCGCCAAAGGTGATGCCCTCGTCGACGACCAGGCCCTCGATCTGGTTGAACTGCGGCAGGTGGCAGGCATCGGCCGTGTCGGGACGGTAGACGGTGCCCGGGCAGATCATGTAGATGGGCGGCTTCTGCGACTCCATGGTGTGGATCTGCACGCCCGAGGTCTGGGTGCGCAGCAGCACGTCGGACTCGCCGTGGGCGTGAGCCTCGGGGTGCGCGACGCTGCCGGGGTTGTTGTCGACCACGTAGAAGGTATCGCGGGCCGAGCGGCTCGGGTGATCCATGGGAGCGTTGAGCGCGGTGAAGTTGTAGTAGGAGGTGTCGACCATGGGGCCGGACTCGACGGTGTAGCCGATGCCGCAGAAGATGTCCTCGGCCTCCTCGATGATTTGCTTGATCAGGTGCTGGTGGCCGATCTGCGGACGGATGCCCGGCAGCGTGATGTCGACGGCGTCGTGCTCCAGTGCGCGCTTGAGGGCGGCGGCCTTCATCTCGGTGTTGCGCTCGTCGAGCATGCCCTCAATCAGCTGGCGCATCTCGTTGGCTCGCTTGCCCATCACGGGACGATCCTCGGGGGCGAGCTTGCCCATCATGCGCATCAGGCCGGTGATGCGGCCCTTGCGGCCGAGCAGCTCAACGCGCGCAGCCTCGAGCTTGGCTGCGTCGTCGGCGCTGCGACGAGCTCCTTGGCCTCTTCCTCGAGTTTGACCAGATCATCAATCAGACTCATGTCTTCCCTTTCGTCTCTCGCGCTCTCCGTTTGCCGAGGCGGCTGCCACCGTCTGGCGTTGTGAAAACGCGGCCCGGTTCGGTAATAAAAAAAACCGCCCTCGGGCATGTGCATTGCCCAAGGACGGTTGAATTCCGCGGTACCACCTTGTTTGACCCGGCGGATGTCTGGCCCGCCGCGCCCACTCTGTGCCCCTTGTCGCGAGGCTCACGGCTTCCCTACTGGGGCTTCGCCGCCGCTGGCCGCGTGCCCGTTGAGGTCGCTGCTCGGGAGTGAACGCTTGGCCCTTGTCACCGCAGGAAGGCTCGCAGCCCATGACCTTCCCTCTCTTGCCGGCGACGCGGCGGGCAAAACCCTCTCCGTCAACGCATTGGGCTATAGGATAACACATTTCGCGAGCACATCGCCGCGTTCCGTTTTGTTCGCACTGGGTACAAGGCAGGTAGCTGTGCAAACTGGCCGCACGCCCACCCGTGGCGTCCGGTCTGCGAGATCAAGGATATAGGTATGGGAAAGAAGTACGATAAGAAGGCCAAGCCCGCGGCGGGCAAGACGCCCAAAGGTATCAAGGTCGATAAGGCCGTCAAAAAATTCCGCAAGCTCGAAGGCAAACTGTGGACCCGCGAGTACCTGCTCAAGATTGCCGAGTTCGATGGAGCGACGATTGCTCCTGCCAACGGCGCAGCAGCGCGTGCCGACGCCATGGGCACGCTTGCCGGCGAGCATCACAAGCTGCTGACCAGCGAGAAGTCCGTTGAGCTCGTACGCTCGTTAGCACGCGAGACCGTCGCCGGCGGCAAATCGACGACCCTCAGCTGCTCGACGAGATCCGTGTGCTCGGCCGCGATCAACGTGAGGCCAGTGCCATCCCCACCGAAGAAGCCGAGGCCTGGACCAGGCTCACCTGCGAGGCGGACGCCGTGTGGCACAAGGCCAAGGCAGCCAACGACTGGGCGAGCTTTGAGACCTATGTGGATAGAATCGTCGCCCAACTTAAGCATCAGGCCGAGCTCATGGACCCCAAGCGCGATCCATACGACGTTTGGCTCGACCAGTACGAGCGCGGCCTTTCCGCCAAGAGCTTCGACGCGTTTTGCGACGAGGTCAAGGCCACGGTCGTGCCGCTCGTGCACGCCATCGGCGAGCGCGGCCAGCAGCCGGCTGCCGACTTTTGCACGCCCACGTGCCCGAGGCTGCCCAGCGCGCCATGAGCTTCGACCTTATGAAGCTTGTCGGCCTGGACCTGGACGACACCACGCTTGCCTTTACCGAGCATCCGTTTAGCGAGGGCTTTGCCGTGGGTGATGCGCGCATCGCGACGCACATCTACGAGGACGACTGCATCTCCAACGTCTACAGCATCATCCACGAGGCGGGGCACACCATGTACGAGCTGGGCGTCAATCCCGCCTATGCGCGTACCTGCCTGGAGGGCGGCACCTCCATGGGCATCCACGAGAGCCAGAGCCGCTTTTTCGAGAACACCGTGGGCCGCAGCCGCGCCTTTATGGGACCGCTGCTCGAGGTGCTGCGCCGCCACGCGCCCGAGGTCTACGACGACGTCGACGAGGACACGCTCTATCGCGCCGTGAACATCGCGCAGCCGTCGTTGATCCGCACCGAGGCCGACGAGCTCACCTATCCGCTGCATATTATGGTGCGCTACCAGATCGAGCGCATGCTGTTTGCCGGCGAGGCTGCGGCCAAGGACATCCCCGCGCTTTGGAATCGCTTTATGGACGAGTACCTGGGCATTCCCGTTCCCGACGACACGCACGGCTGCCTGCAGGATACGCATTGGAGCGGCGGTTCGTTTGGCTACTTCCCCACGTATGCGCTGGGTAGCGCCTACGATGCCATGTTTGTGCCGGCCATGTGCCGCGACGGCGTCGACCTTACCGGTGCCTGCGCGAGCGGCGACTTGGCACCCGTCCGCGCGTGGCTGGGCGAGCACATTTGGCAGTGGGCCGCGCCAAGGACGCGCCGGAACTCATCAAGGGTGCCTGCGGCATGGATTTTGACGCCCGCTACTACTGCAGCTACCTGCAGGACAAGTTCACCACGCTGTACGAGCTGTAAGGATTGACCAGCACGCCATCGCCAACGCCAACCATGTTGACGCCAATGTCTTGGCAACGTCAGCGAAAACGGCCCCAAGCGAGCAAGGTGACGCGAAATGAAAGGGCGCTGACCTTCTGGTCGCGCCCTTGAAATTGAGCGTCAGATTGCCGCTTGGGGCCGTTTGCAGCGTCGAGCAGCTACGCGGTTTGGTAAAACCGCGTAGCTATAAAGCCTCGAGTGCGTTGGCGATGCGCTTCATGGCGGCATCGGCGGATGCTTGGTCGGGCGCCTCGGCCAGCACGCGGATAACCGACTCGGTTCCGCTCTTGCGCACGAGCACGCGGCCCTCACCCGCCAGCGACGCCTCGGCCTCGGCGATGGCGGCCTGCACGCCCATGTTCTCGAGCGCGGCGTCCTTGTCCGCCACGCGCACGGCCACCTGCGCCTGCGGTAGCAGCTTGCACGGAGCCGTGAGCTGCGAGAGCGTCTCGCGCTCGGCGCGGATCACTTCCATCACGCGCAGCGAGGTCATAATGCCGTCGCCCGTGCGCTCGATATCGCCAAAGATCGTATGGCCCGTCTGCTCGCCGCCTAGGCTGTAGCCGCCCTCGCGCATCTTGGCATACACGTGACGGTCGCCCACACCGCTGGTCACGGCACTTAGGCCGGCAAGCTCCAACGACTTGATCAGGCCAAAGTTGCTGGCAATCGTCGGAACCACGGTACCGCCCGAAAGGCGACCGTGCTTGTTCAGGTACACGCCGCACACGTACAGGATCTGGTCGCCATCGACCACACGGCCGCGCTCGTCCACGGCTAGGCAGCGGTCGGCATCGCCGTCATAGGCAAAGCCAACGTCCAAGCCCTGCTCCACCACGTGGCGCTGCAGACGCTCCATATGCGTGGAGCCGCAGTCGACGTTGATGTTAAAGCCATCGGGCGCAGCATTGATCACGCGCACGTCGGCGCCCAGCGCGTCGAACACCGGCTTGGCCACCGAGGACGCCGAGCCGTTGGCGCAGTCGATGCCGATCTTGACGCCCTGCAGCGAAAAGTTCGCGCTGGCGATGAGCGAGGCAATGTAGCGGTTGCGGCCCTGCATGTAGTCCACCGTGGCGCCGATGTGGTTGCCCGTGGCCAGCGGCACCTCGCTCTTGCCATCGACGTAGTCCTCGATGAGCTCCAGTACGTCCTCGTCCATCTTAAAACCGTCGCTATTGACGAGCTTAATGCCGTTATCGCAAAACGGGTTGTGGCTCGCGCTGATCATGATGCCGCAATCGAAGCAGCCTTCCACGGTCTGATGTGCTACGCCCGGCGTGGGGATCACGTGCAGCATATAGGCGTCCGCACCGCTCGCGACCAGGCCACTCACCAGCGCCGCCTCGAACATATAACTCGAGCGACGCGTGTCCTTACCCACGATGACGCGCGCCTTGCGCTCGCGGTTGGCGCCGTAATACCAGCCCACAAAACGGCCAATCTTATAAGCGTGCTCTACCGTCAGCCCAACGTTGGCCTCACCGCGAAAGCCGTCGGTGCCAAAGTACTTCATGCGCTCTCCTTACAAATAGGGCGAACAGATTGCCTGTCCGCCCCAAAATGGTACTCGATTATCTGCGCTACCAGAAAAACCCTACGCCGACGCGCTGTCGCGAGCCGCCTGGCATGTAGGAGTCTGACGCAGCGTAAGCGGCTTGTCCCCCGCCTCGGCCGACGTGGTCAGCGTATACGTGATCGTCGTCGTCTCGCCAGCATGCAGGTCAACGGTACCCGAATAGAAGGGGATTCCATGCCACGTAGCGGCGCCAAGACCAAACTGGGTGCCTTCAACCGTAAGGCACTGATGTCGCCGCCCGTCGGGGCAAACAACGAGACATTCAGACGCTCGTCGTCGCGCGCTGCATCGGGCGCGCTCGCCGCGACGTAATCGGGCAGCTTGCCTGCCTCCTCCTGCGTCATGATGTTCGTCAGGGTAACGGTGATGCGATACGAGCACGTGCCGTCGCCGTTCTTGACGCCCTGGCCAATCTGCGTATCGGCGTCAGATACCAGTCGAGCTTGGAGAAGCTCAGGTTGTTAAAGTAAACGCCGGCAACGGGATCTTCACTCGGGTCATCCGGATCGGGCAGCGAGGCGTCGATGTTCATCTCCTTGATAGCGTTCTGCTCGTCATCGTTTTTCATCCACGCGATCAGGCGGCCCTCTTCGGCACCGCGCTCAACGGCGCTGACAAGCTTCGTAACATCGACATCGCCGATACCGCCAAGGATCTTGTCGAAGGCAGCGCTGGCGACGGATGCAAAGATGCCGTCCGACTCCTCGACCGGATAGTTCCAGTACACATCGTGCATGAGGACCTTTGCGGCGTTGGTGCCGTCGACAACCGTTCCGTCGGGCAGCGACACGTTACCGACCAGGCCCAGCAGATACTGCAGGAACACCGGGTCGATACCCACGACGCCGTCAACGTCCTGGCCATATTGAGATTTCCACAGCGCGGCGACACGCTGCGAGTTGCGGGGCCAATCAGGCGAATAGGTATTGCCCGAGTTGTACAGGTTACTGTGGTTGCCGAACAGCGCCTCATCCTCTTCGTCGACGCTCTCGACTGCCTCACCCTCGCTGAGTCCAATGCGGGGAACAAACTCGCCAATCGACATCTGGCCGTCGGTGACCGAAATCAGGCCCTGCGAACCGCCAAAGCCGCCGCAGGCACGAATCTCGACGTTGTTCATGGCGTACACAAGGTAGTTGCGCGTCTGGCCGTTGGCGCCGAGCATCTGCGGAAGGACGGGGGCGACCTTCTCCGCCGCGTCAACCGCGCCGTTGAGGGTGGCAAAGCCGTCCTTGGCCTTATCGACCAGCTCGGTCACCTGAGAAATATGAGTATCGCCAATGCCCTGGATCTTCTCGTTGGCGCTCTTGAACACCTTCGAGCTGCTGGAAAGCGAATCGGCGACCGCCTGCAGCGCGGACACGTTAATCATGCCGTCCTGGAACAGCTTGCCGGGCGTGGCCTGCGAAAGGTTATCGGCCATGGGAACCAGCGCATTGCTCGAGACATCGGACAGGGCGTCGATCATGGTGCGGGCCGCATTGATATCGCTGCCATACACCGGGATAAACGAAGCCGCCGTCCACAGCGGGCTCGAGGTCTCCGCCTTCATGCTGTCGCAAAGTTCATCGATCTTCTTCGCGTCGTCAGGCAGCGTCGAAAAATCGCCCGACGTGACCTTGTCCTTAAGGCCACCGACAATCTCGACAGCCTCCTTCGCTTCGCTCTTTACGGTCTTTGCCGAGTTAAGCAGCATAAAGCCGCTTGCGCCAAGCGCAACGAGAAGCACCGCGACTACAGCGGCAATAATGGCGCCGGTGTGACGCTTTTTGCGCTCGCCCTTGCGATGGCGATGACGGACCAGACCGTCAGAGGTCGAACTCGACGAAGCGTCGCTACCGTAGTTCAAGCCAAAATCGTAATAATCTTCCTTGGAACCCGAGCCCGCAAACTCGGCACCGCTATCATCCAGGCGGGCGAACGTGCCAGTCTCGGAGGCGCCGGTGTAGATCGTGCCAAGGTTACCCGTAAGCCCCGCGCCACCGGCAGAGGGAGTATTGTTGGCGGCCTTGCCGGCATTAACGTTGCCGGCGGCATTCGCGGCGTTGGTAGCATCTGCGTTGTTCGCGGGTACCGAAGGAGCCCCACTCGGCTGCGACGTGGAGGTTGCACCGCCCGCAAAGACATTCCCTCTTGCACGGCCGGTCTTTTTTGCCTTTTGTGACTGCTCGTACAGAGCGGTAAACATCGCCGTCTCGCCCGGGGACACGCGCTTACCGGAACCGCCCTGTCCAGCGCCGCCCGGCGTGCCGGCCTTACCAGCCCCGTTCGGACGCGGCGGAACTGCAGGGCGGCCGCTATCGCTGCCCTTAAAGTGATTACCAGCCATAAAGAAATCCTCGCAATTGAGTCGCAATGAAAAAGTCCATAACGTTACTAGTTTATGGCATTTTGGGCATCGACAGCTAAACTCCAGACACGGACATCAATTGGCGAAAATGCGGCACAACACCTTTTCTGTCTTGGCGGCGGCGCCAGCTACACCGTGAGGAACATCATCACGATGATCATGGCAAAGCCGATAAGGTCGGTCGGCAAAAACACCGTGCCCAGCATAACGGCGCTGGTGATGGTCGCCGAAACCGGCTCCACAGTTCCGATGAGGCTCGCGCGCACCGAGCCGATGTCCTTAACGCCCTGCATATAGAGCATGTAAGCGAAAAACGAGCCGATAACCACGAACACCGCGAGCGCCTCGACGCCGGCAGCGTCGAGCGCCGGCATATGCGCCCAGGGTTGCACGAAGACACACGAGACCACGCCTGCCGTGAGCATTGCCGAGCCCGTGACGATGGGGCTGCCGTATTCGGGCAGGATCTTGGCGGGAATCACCGCCATACACGTGGCGCTGACCGCACACATAAGACCTGCTGCCAGGCCAAGCGGCGAGATATTCAGGCTGGTGGGGTCGCCGCCGGTGGCGATTAAAAAGGTTCCACCCAGAGCCAGGCCGATGCCAATGACTTCGCGAGTACGCGGCATGCGGCGATCGGTCACGCAGGTGTAGCCCATGATGATAACGAGTTGCAGGCACTGGAGCACCGTCGCGGTTCCGGCGTTTGTCAGGCGCACGGCCGAAAGATAGCAAAACTGGTTAAACAGCAGGCCAAAGGCGGTAAAGAGCAGCAGCTGCTTGCGATCGGCAGGTGTGGTCCAGAGCTTAATCAGGCGCTCGCGGTCGCGCGTGACAACCACGGCCATAAAGAGTAGACCGGCGAGAATCTGGCGCACGCTCATAAGCCACAGTGTATCGACATGGTAGGCATCGAACAGGAAGCTCGCACTGGTGCCCGAGAAGCCCCAAAACGAGCCGCCCAGGAGCGTAGCCAACATGCCCACGATCATCTTGCGCGCCTGGGCATCGTTGAGGCGCTCGCGCCATGCACGGCGGGTGCTGCGGCTGAGCTCATCGGTGCCCTCGGGCACATCAATGTTCGATATATCGGTCATCGGCACCGAAGCCCCTGTGCCTTCGACCTGCTCGACACACTCTTTGCTCATTCCACTCCCCCGAAACAGCCTGGAAACAATTCGGCTTACCTTACCACGGCGAAGGCACCGGCTGGAGGCTTGTCCGCTTATCGGTAGGACAATTCCGCAGGCGTCTTTCCATAGCTCGATACCGCAATGGCCTTGCATTATGCGACAGCCAAATCGCGGCAGCAGGCTCTTTTGAAATGGATATGACAAAGCCCCCGAATTCCACAATGTAAGCGATTTTTAAAAATGTTCTTGCCACCGAGTTCAGGCTCCGTTATATTATCCCTTGCGCACTTGCGCACCCTTGATCGGGCGTTTAGCTCAGGGGGAGAGCGCTTCCCTGACACGGAAGAGGTCAGA
>ENA-OQBU01000033-OQBU01000033.1-human-gut-metagenome-genome-assembly--contig:-NODE-33-length-46606-cov-6.628241_pt1 | contig 46606 bp, 40 predicted proteins | sample MGYA00242492_ERZ504566 | MGnify/ENA primary metagenome ERZ504566 (study PRJEB26092, sample SAMD00036261) | human gut metagenome | host: Homo sapiens | study: EMG produced TPA metagenomics assembly of...
GGCGTGATCGCATTCCTGCGTCAGACTCCGGCCGAAACTGACCGGTACCGGCAAGGCAGATACGATGATCGTGATCGTGAACCTCGACGGACACAACGCGCACCAGTCCATTGTGCACATCGAGCTTGGCGACTTCGGTTTCGCCACCGACAAGCCGCTCAAGGTGCATGATGAGCTGACCGGCCGCGACTTCGAATGGGGTTACGACAACTACGTTTCGCTCGCCCCTTGGGCCGACGTGGCACACGTGCTCACCGTAGTCGAAGACTGATTGAGTCTCAATCGATCTGATTAATCTCGGTCAGCTCGACTAGAAATTCGTTTCGATTCATACCACAATACCGGTTCCACTTCGGTGGAAAGCGGTATTGTGGTTACTGATAATGCAAACTGCCCAATCTCAAGGAGAAATGACATGGCAGAAACCTTCAACGTCGTGGTGGAAATTCCGCGCGGCTCCAAGAACAAGTACGAAGTGGACCACGAGACCGGCCGCGTGTTCCTGGACCGCACCCTGTTCACTTCCATGGGTTACCCGGATGACTATGGCTACATCGACGGCACTCTGGGCGAGGATGGCGATCCGCTCGACGCGCTCGTCATGATCCCGAACTCCGTGTTCCCGGGCTGCGTGGTGGAATGCCGCGCCGTTGGCCTGTACCACATGGTCGACGAGGCTGGCGGAGATGACAAGGTGCTGTGCGTGCCGGCTGACGTACGTTCGACGGCATCAAGGATGTCGAAGACGTTCCGAGTACCACAAGGCTGAAATCAAGCACTTCTTCGAGCAGTACAAGGCTCTGGAGCCGGGCAAGGAAGTGCTGCCGGGCGATTACTGGACCGGTGCCGCCAAGGCCGAGGAAGAAATCGTGGCCGCCCGCAAGCGCCTCGAAGAATCCGAGAAGTGATTTCCACGCCTTTCTAGATAGCTTTAGGTAGCAATCCAAGGAAAGCCCGTTGACGTACGCACTCGCACACGTCAACGGGCTTTTGCATACCTTCCACGTCCAGATTCCGCCAGTCACTGGAAGAATCCTCCCGCAAACCAGCCCCTCAGCGGGCAAAACCTCCACTCACTGGAACAATCACCCCACTAACACGGCTTCCAGCGGACAAATTCCCCCAGTCACTGGAAGAAAATGCCCGCAAATCAACTTCTCAGCGGGCAGATTCCTCCACCGATTGGAGGAAAACGGACAAAACCATACCCTCCAAGTGTCCAGATTCCTCCAGCGAGTGGAAGAAACAGCCCGCAGACGGGATACACTCATACTGCACGCGCATATTCGCCGGGGCCGCTATAGTGGAACACGTAATTCACGGCATGCGAACAGTATTCGCAGAATTCAAAGCCCGCTGGCTGGCGCGGCAGTTCTATGTCGGTACCCCTAGGCGTAGGCGGACGTGAGACTCCGTCGAGGCCCATCCCGTGGGAAACCGGCGGGATGAACCTATATACCAGCTATGTTGATTCAAACATTACTTATTGCCGTTTCCGTATCGATGGACACATTCGCCGTTTCCATCGGCAAAGGTCTCACCGTCAAAAAACTACGCGGCCTCGACGCGTTCAAAACCGCCCTCTGGTTCGGCGGATTTCAGGCGCTTTTCCCACTGCTCGGCTATTTCGCCGCCTCCACGTTCAGCAAATACGTGACCGCCGTCGACCATTGGATCATTTTCGGCCTGCTCGCCCTCATCGGCGGCAACATGGTGCGTGAAGCATTCGAAGAGGATGAAGAGAACGCCAAGGAAACCGCTGATTTCGATTGGAAGCACATGCTTCCGCTCGCCGTGGCCTGCAGCATCGACGCATTCGCCGTCGGCGTCAGTTTCGCATTCATGTCGTTGAACATTTGGATTTCAGTGATCATCATCGGCATCACCACCGGCCTGTTCTCCGCAGCCGGTCTGTATATCGGTCGCGCGTTCGGCTCGCGCTGGCAGAAGCCCGCACAGATCGCAGGTGGCGTCGTGCTTATTCTGATCGGCGTGAAAGTATTGCTGGAACATCTCGGATTCCTCGCATAATAATCGCAAATCAGATATACAAATAAATATACAAACTTACAGTAAAAGCCCGTAATCGCACATGATTATGGCTTTTACATTACCGCTTACCGCAAATACTTGCGATTATTTTCCTGCGCTTTCGCGTTTTCTCGCGATTGCAGGAATCACACTATTAGAACATGACGGTCGCGTACGATGCGATACCGACCACAATTCCGGAAATCATAACCGGCAGCAGCGCAATGCCGATCCACGGATTCTTGGATTGCGGATCGGGATCGGCATCACGATTCCACCAATACGAACACGCGTCAAGCGCGATAATCAGCAACAACGCCACAATCACCGCAACAGCCCACGCCGTCGTCGAGCCATAATCGGTGGAAGCCGCGTTTTCGCCGGAACGAATCGGCAGCAGCGTCGATAGGAAGCACCAGCCCGCGCTGCCAATCATGGCAACGCCTTCCACAACATTGTGCGACAGCGAACGAATCAGATGCGTACGGTTCTCACGCGCCATCTGACGCCCGAACGAAACCACAATCAGCAGGATCAGCAGACCGCCGACGCCGGCGATCCAGCCTTCCTGCATCCAAAACGTGTCTTCGTCACCCAAACCGGCAGGGAAAATCGCACGTCCGAGCATCATCGTCGTGGCACACACCACGGAAAGCAAGCCCGCAATCACGGAAATCGCATGCCCCGCAACACCATCGCGGAACGGGTTGAACACGGCAAGCAGCGCAATCATCGCCACGGAAGCCACAACCGTGAACGACACGATTGCGGGCTCTTCCGCATTCCCATAGGAAATGCCGGGAATCAGAGCAAGCACAACCAGCACCACATATGCGGCGATTTGGACGGCAAACACCTTGCCGAACGAGGCTTTCTGAGCCGACTTGACGGCAACTTTTTCAGAGGCGGTCATTTCGTCCCCTTTTCATGATTTTCCATAATGTGGTCATTACGTATGCGATACCATTAAATGTAGCCGCAAGTGTCCACATAGTTCAGATAAAATTAATGAAACGCCGACAACACACAACAAGAGTACAATCGCGGCAACGATACAAAACCAGTACAAGAGACAAAGGGAGCTAACGTGACGGATCTGACGCTTATGACGTTCGCTAGCGACCCAGCTACCGTGCTTCCTTCTCTGGCGCTGCTTTCCCACCGCGTACGCGTGCTACCAATGGACGCGGCAAGTCTGGTGAAAATGCCGGAAAACACCATTCTTTTTCTGGATGCGCGAGATGATCTGGCCACGGCGAAAACATTGTGCCGCCTGATTCATGCATCCGGACTGTCCACGCCGATCGTGCTCATCCTCACCGAGGGTGGCTTCACCGTGGTCAATTCGCAGTGGGGCATCGCGACGTGGTGGTGGCGTCCGCTTCCCCAGCCGAAGTTGAGGGGCGTCTTCGCTTGGTATCCGAGCGCGGCAACTCGCCGGTCAATGCGGTTTCCGGTTCCGGAGAATCGGGCGTGCAGAACGAAGACGGCATGATCCACTCCGGCGACCTGGTGGTGGACACCAACGGCTATACGGCAAGTCTGCATGGGCATCCGATCGACTTGGCATACAAGGAGTTCGAGCTTCTCAAGTACCTCGTGCAGCATCCGGGGCGCGTGTTCACCCGCGCGCAGCTGCTGCAGGAAGTGTGGGGCTACGACTATTACGGCGGCACCCGCACCGTCGACGTGCATATCCGTCGTCTTCGCGCCAAGCTGGGCGGCGAATACGAGCATGTGATCGGTACCGTGCGCAATGTCGGCTATCGTTTTGATCCTCCGGAAGAAGAGGAAGGCGAGGCGGCAGCCAAGGACGCCGCAGCCCACAACGCTTCGAGCGAAAACTGATTGTCGCACTATTCGCATTGCTGGTATTGCTTGCGATTTGCGATGCTTGCGATTGCCACGATACTTGCGATCTGACTGTCGGCTATCTCACTTTCGTACGCGCGATTGCATATTCATGCGACGGTAGACTGGTGCCATGCCCCGGGAATCGAAACAAGCGCGACTGTCACGCATGCATCAGGAATACGCCGTATTGTGCGAGGAGATTCCGCATCCGAAATGCGCGCTGAATTTTTCAAACCCGTTTGAGCTGCTGGTGGCGACCGTGCTAAGCGCGCAAACCACCGACAAACGCGTGAATATGGTCACACCGGAATTATTCGGCGAATATCCGGGACCGGCCGCACTTGCGAGCGCCAATCCCGAACACGTGGAAAGCATCATTCATTCCATCGGATTTCATCATACGAAGGCAAAGAACATCATCGGACTTTCTTACGCATTGTGCGAACGGTTCGACGGCGAGGTGCCGCAAACCATGGATGCTTTGACAAGTCTGCCCGGGGTCGGGCGCAAAACCGCGAACGTGGTGCTTGGCAATGCTTTTGGCGTGCCGGGATTCCCTGTCGACACGCATGTGATCCGTGTGACCGGGCGGCTGCGCTGGCGTTCGGACTGGGCGAGCGGCTCCACCGACCCCAAAGCCATCGAACGAGAGATCACCGCCTGCTTCCCGCCCGAAGAGTGGACGGACCTGTCTCACAGGCTGATATTGCATGGTCGTGCCATATGCCATGCGCGCAAGCCCGACTGCCTCAACTGCCCCCTTAACGACACCTGTCCGAGCGCATTCGCAGCGTAACGCGCATGCCCGCTGTAGCCTGTGCCAACTAGACTCAGCACCATGGAAGACACCATGGAAGAAGAAAACGGGCGGGAAGCCAAGCTGAAAGCCGAAATCACGCGATGGCTGATCTTTTTCGGCGTCGCCATCATGCTCAGCGTCATGACCTGGCTGGGCTGGTCGCTGACGAACCGCAAAAATCCGATTACCTCCTTCACCACGCTCGTTTCCGACTCCTCCGTGGCCATCGGCATTCAGGGCAGCGCGCCGGAATCGCTCGACATCCGCACCGAACAGGGCACCGCGCTGGAGCAGGCGCTGCTCGAAAACGTGTACGAAACCCTGGTGTCACGCAGCGAAACCAACAAACTGCAGCCGTCAATCGCGAAATCATGGCAGATTTCCGACGACGGACTGACCTACACGTTCACGCTCAACAGCAACATGACCTTCGCCAACGGCCATAAACTCGACTCGTCCGACGTGGTCTGGTCGCTGCAAAACGTCATCAACAACAATTACGTGGGATCCGACCAACTTGGTAGTCTCAAGGAAATCACCAATCCCGACGAAAAAACGGTGGTCATCACCCTCAATCAGCCGAATCCGTGCCTGCTGCGCGCGTTGAGCGGGCGTGCCGGCATTGTTTACGATGAGGAAAGCACGGCGAATTACGGCAAGAAAGCCGTGGGATCGGGACCGTTCACCGTGGAAGCCTCGTCGAAAACACAGATCGTGCTGCAGCGCAACGACTCGTATTGGGGCACCAAAGCCGCCGCATCGCAAATAACGCTGTATTACTACGCTTCCGAAGATTCGCTGGTCAGCGCCATGGAAGCCAAGAAAATCAGCATGGCATTGCCGTTGAGCGCGTCTGCCGCCGATGAGCTCAACCAGCAAAGCGGCATCAACTCCGACAGCGGCATCAGCTTCGACAAAGTGATGCTCGCCTTCAATAACGGCACCGAAAGCCCGTTCTCCGACGAGCAGATCCGCAAAATGACGAGATACGCCATCGACGCGCAGACCATCGCCAAAGACGCTCCGGACGCCTATTCGCCGCTCGGAGGCCCGATAAGCCCGCTGGAAGACGGGTATGAGGATTTGAGCGAACTGTTCCCCTACAATCTTGAGCAGGGCCAGCAGATGCGCAGCTATTTCGGCGCATACTATATCGCCGATATCGATCTGCTGGTGCCCAAGGAATATGAGCAGATCGGCAACACCGTGAAATCGGCGATCGAACAGCTCAATATCGGCGTCAATCTGGAAGTGCTCGATTCCGCGGCGCAAGTCACGGAACGCATGAACGCGGGCACCTACAATATCGCGCTCACCACCATGAGCGGCGAAAACGATGCGAGCGTATTCACCGACGGCCAGAGCGTGTTCCATTATGAGAACGGCGATGTGCAGCAGGCATATGCGGACGCGATGGCGGCCACCAATGATGACGATTATCAGGCACGCATGCGCACGTATGCACGCGCCGTCAGCGAAAACGCGGCAAGCGACTGGCTGTACACGCGCAAGAATTTCATGGCGGTAAGCGACCAATTGCAGGGATATCCGAAAAATCTGACCGACCGTCTGCTGCCGTTGAGCAGAGTGAAGTTGCAGTGATTTTCCCGCGATTGTCAATCAATCGCCGAACACTGCGGACAATCCGTGTGTTGCGCTGATTTTCTTGCGATTTCGGCATTCGGCTGCAGTTCCGTAAGTTGTCACATTCGCTTTCTAGACTAGCGTTTATGACTGAAAGCCAAGATACTACCATCAACGCGAACCTCACGCCGCTGCCCGACAAGGTCGGCGTGGACGGTCTCGAAGACAAGTGGCGCGAAGTCTGGGACGAAAGCGAAGTCTACAAGTTCCAGGGCACCCGCGACCGCAAGGCCGTGTATTCCATCGACACCCCGCCGCCCACCGTTTCCGGCCACCTGCACGTGGGCCACGTGTTCTCGTACACGCATACCGATGTGATCGCGCGATTCAAGCGCATGAACGGCTACGACGTGTTCTACCCGATGGGCTGGGACGACAACGGCCTGCCAACCGAACGCCGTGTGCAGAACTATTACGGCGTGCGTGTGGACACCTCCCTCAAGTACGATCCTGATTTCGTGCCGCCGTTCGAAGGCACCGATGGCAAGAAGATCGACGCCAAGGATCAGGTTCCGATCTCCCGTAAGAACTTCATCGAACTGTGCGAGAAGCTCACCGCCCAGGATGAGAAGCAGTTCGAGGCGCTGTGGCGTTCCCTCGGCCTGTCCATCGACTGGACGCAGACCTACCACACCATCGGCGAGCACCCGCAGCGCGTGGCCCAGAAGGCGTTCCTGCGCAATCTGGCCCGCGGCGAAGCGTATCAGAAAGACGCTCCGGGCCTGTGGGATGTGACCTTCCAGACCGCAGTGGCCCAGGCCGAGCTGGAATCCCGCGAATATCCGGGCTTCTACCACAAGGTGGCGTTCCGCTTCGAAGACGGCACTCCGATCTACATCGAAACCACCCGTCCGGAACTGCTGGCAGCCTGCGGCGCACTGATCGCGCACCCGGATGACGAGCGTTACAAGCCGTATTTCGGCCAGTACGTCTACTCCCCGCTGTTCCACGTGAAGGTGCCGATTCTGGCGCATAAGGCCGCGGAAATGGACAAGGGCGCAGGTATCGCCATGTGCTGTACGTTCGGTGACGTGACCGACGTTGAGTGGTGGCGTGATCTGAACCTGCCGCTGCGTTCCATCATCCAGCGCAACGGACGCATCGTGATGGACACCCCGGACTGGATCGAAGACGAGGAAGGCAAGCGCATCTTCCAGGAAACCGCCGGCAAGACGACATTCTCCGCACGCAAGATCATCGTCGACGCACTGCGCGAATCCGGCGATCTTGACGGCGAACCGACTCCGACCAAGCGTATGACGAACTTCTACGAGAAGGGTGACAAGCCGCTCGAAATCGTCACTTCCCGCCAGTGGTACCTCAAGAACGGCGGCACCGATCAGAAGCTGAACGCCGAACTGATCGAACGCGGTCGCGAACTGAACTTCCATCCTGATTTCATGCGCGTGCGTTACGAAAACTGGGTGAACGGCCTGAATGGCGATTGGCTGATCTCCCGTCAGCGCTTCTTCGGCGTGCCGTTCCCGCTGTGGTATCCGGTGAAGGAAGATGGCACCGCCGATTACGATCATCCGATCGTGCCGAGCGAGGACCGCTTGCCGATCGATCCGACCGACGATGTGCCGGAAGGTTACAGCGAGGACCAGCGCGACGTGCCCGGTGGCTTCACCGCCGAACCTGACATCATGGATACGTGGGCGACCTCGTCGCTCACCCCGCAGATCGTGACCCGCTGGGAAGAGCCAGGCGAAGAGAACCAGGCGATTTTCAACGCCACCTTCCCGATGGATCTGCGTCCGCAGGGTCAGGACATCATCCGCACCTGGCTGTTCTCCACCGTGGATCGCGCGCATCTCGAGAACAAGTGTCTGCCGTGGGCCAATGCCACCCTGTCTGGATGGATTCTTGATCCGGATCACAAGAAGATGTCGAAGTCCAAGGGCAACGTAGTTGTGCCAGACAAGCCGATCAAGCAGTTCGGCGCCGACGCGGTGCGTTATTGGGCCGCTGCGGCACGTTTGGGCCTGGATGCCACCTACGACGAAGGCCAGATGAAGATCGGACGCCGTTTGGCCATCAAGCTGCTCAACGCCACCAAGTTCGCACTGGCCATCGGCCGTGAGGATGAGAACCACCATGTGGGCGCTCCGGCAACCGCAAGCTGGAACCCTGCCGACGTGACCGAGCCGCTGGACCGCGCAGCCATGGCCAAGATGGCCCTCGTAGTGCGCGAAGCCACCGAAAGCCTCAACAACTACGAGCATTCCAAGGCTTTGGAAGTCATCGAAAACTACTTCTGGCAGTTCTGCGACGATTACATCGAGCTGGTCAAGAACCGTGCATACGGCACCGCAGACTCCACCGGCCATGTGCCGAGCGAGAAGGCCGTGAAGTCCGCTCGCACCGCGCTGGGACTGGGCTTGGATGCCTTCGCACGCCTGCTGGCACCGTACCTGCCGTACGCCACCGAAGAAGTGTGGAGCTGGATGCATGAGGGCGAAGGCTCCGTGCACCACGCCGCATGGCCGAAGGCTGAAACGTACGATGCGGCCGCAGCAGCCGTCTCCCCGGAGCTGCTCACCCATGCCGGTGAAGCTCTGGCCGCGCTGCGTGGCATCAAGTCGAAGGCCAAGGTTTCGATGAAGACCCCGATCCTTTCCGTGCAGCTGGGCGTTTCCGATGAAGCGCGCGAATCCATCGAAAGCGCATTGGGCGATATCGCCGAAGCCGGTCGCGTGGTCGGACGCATCTCCTTCATGGGAGCGGCCGCCGCACTGAAGGCCGTCAAGGAAACCGCCGAAGCAGCCAAGGAAGCCGTCAAGGAGGCCAAGGCTGATGCCGAAGCCGCCATCGACGTGATTGTGGCCGACAGCGAACTGGAGAGCCGCCGCTAAAAAAGCCGAAGAACTAATGGCAACTGTAGGTGAAACCGGCAGCCTTCGTGGCAAAGCCGTTCACTCACCTACAGACAGTCCACAGGACTGTCTGCTTAACGGCTCAGCCGGCTAAAGCCTAAGAGGGGAATCTTCCACGATTGGAAGGCCCCCTCTTTGTGTATCTGGATCCTATGTTCATACATTTTTATAAAACGGGAACTGCAAGCAGATATTGAGATTGCGCGGCCTTAGCAGGCTGCGATTGCACAGGCATATCCGGATACAGCTTCTGCAAAGCCTGCTGCAATATTTCGGCAGCGGCCGCAATTTCAACGGTCTCGTCAATCAAATCGCTATTATCAGGCACAATCAACGTGCGATTTCCGGAACCAGCAATGCCGTATGCTGCAATCGGCAACGCACTTGTCATCAACATTTCGGAAGATGCGGTTTTTCCTGTTGTTCCAGTATTTTCAGATGCGGAATCTACCGAATCGCCATCGCTGGATTTCTTTGATTCCACTCCCCCGACTTTCGCAACGTTCTTCGACGTGGTATCGGCAGCCGCGCCAAATGACGATCGCAGGCCGCCCGCGTAGCTCATCACATCATCCATGCTGATGGCGTTCTTGTCGTCCACCAAGCTGGCCGCAGTACCGTCGGAAGCGTTCTGCTGATTGGCCGCATCCGCCTGCGCGCGTTCCTCTTTGCGTTGGGCCTTGATACGCGCCCGCTCGGCACGGCCCGCAAGCGACGTCTCCGAAGCCGAGGCAAGTCCCATAGACCCCTTCAACGTAACTTCCGAACCATCGACAGTATCGTCGGAACTGGTCGAATCATCACCTGCATCAAGCTGATCCGCAAAACGAAGCACGATCTGGTGGAACGCACTGGCCTGACCCGTGTGCTCGCTCGCATCCGCCAACGCCTGCATCGCATCGTCAACCTTGCTTGAAGCCGACTTCAACTTCTCATTGCCGTCAATGCTGTTGCGCACATCCGCAATCGCCTGAGATTCCAAGTTTTGCGCCGAACCTGCGGAAGCCCCCAATTCCTTAAGCCGAGCGGTGTACGCGTCGGTGAAATCCATGGAATACGGAATCATCGCCGAAGAAAGCTGCGACTGGCCGGCACTGTAATCCTTGGCGCCACGCTGCTGCTCCTCGCCCGCACGCTTGTTGAGTTCCGCCACCAAACCGGATGTGCCACGCTGTTCGATGGTGCGAATCACCTCGTTCACCGCGTCGGCGGCACCCGTATGTCGGTATGCGGCGCTCACATCGTTGACCGCGTTGGCCAGATCGACCACGGACTGCGCCACCGCAGTATCGCCGTTCAATTCGGCCGCGGTGCCGAGAATGGCGGTAAGTTGCGTGGTATCGCCAATCGATCCGGAAAGATGCGTCGTATACGAGCCGACGTACGCGTCGATATACCCGTTGAACGCCTGCTCATGTTCCTGCTCACGCTGGGCGATGGTCGTTTCGGCAAGCTCCTTTCATGATCGCGCAGTTGTTCGAGCTGCGCGATGAGCTCATGGTTGCGTTGCGATCCGACATTCGTCAAACCATCCACCAATGTGGATGCGCGATCGGTCAAACTGGTGAGATTGCCATAGCAGCCAGTTCTTTCGGAATCGCAGGCAACAGCGGCGACAGACAGCGAACTCATGGTGAAGTTTTTCGCAGTCACATACGTATGAATCGTAAGATCCTCACCCGGCTTGCCTACCGCAGCGACCAATGTCGACGAATTGCCGGCAGACACAAGCACGCCTTCGTCTGAGGTCGCGTCATTGCCGACGCGGTTGGGAATGGTGAACGCGACGATCGGCGTCAGATCAGCCGTTTCCTCCGGTCGTTCCGATTTCAGATCGATGCGGATGCCGACCACGCCCGATGCACCGGAAATCTTGGATGCGCTGACGGTCGGACCGTCCAAAGTAAAGGTCGCCGTTATATCCCACGGCAGTTCCACACGCTCTTGCGGCACGCGCTGCGAAGACGTCGCGCCCTCATCTGCATTCATGTCCGTATCAGTTGCAGAAGCGGCGTCACTCGTCAAATACAAGCGGCCCGGCTCATCAACGGACTCATATGCGCTCATCACATCGTGCGAGGCCACCGCCGAGACGTACTCGCCGTTCCGACGCACCGCATCAACCACATTCGAAACCCCGACCGCGCATACGGGAGCCGCCGAAACCAGCGTTACCGCAATGGACGCAGCCAGCATGTGCCGCAGATGGACACTCGCCACACGCATATCACGCTCACCACGCGTGCTATCGGCATGATGGGCACAAGATGCACGAAACGCAACAGAACGACGCATGCCGAGCCTCTCAATCGCAATCAAAACAACGTTCCAAAGCAATCAATGTAGCGCGCGGCATGCCCCGGCAAGAAACGATTTCGCGGAAAACAGACAGGTCAGGCGAATACGTCGAGCACACCCGGATCGACGCCGTTCTCGGCGATGCGCTTATGCCTGCGCTTGGCTTCGGTCACCACGAATTCGCGATACATTTCGGCGATGTCGGGATCCAACCCGGCATCGACAGCAATGCGGTGCAACCGTTCGATCTGGTAATCCTCACGCTTGTAATCGGCCGGCGCGAAACCCGCGCGGGCTTTCAGCACACCCACTTGGGACGTGTATTTGAAGCGTTCCGCCAGTAGGGAAACGATGGCCGTGTCGACATTGTCGATCGACTGGCGCAATGCAGCGATTTTCGCCACGGCATCGGCGACCTCGGGATTGCTTTGCGCGGTGCCCGCATCGATGACGGTTTCGGTTTCATGCTCTTCTTCTGGCCGAAGCCAGTCATGTTCGCTATCGCTCATGCGTACAAGACTACCGCGCGCATGTCACTTGGAGAAGTACCGTTGCAGCACAATCGTGGTTTCCGTGCTCACCGGCACCGTTTGGTGGATGACGTTCAGCAGATCCTCAAGCTTGCTTGGCGAGGCTGCGCGCACGGTCAGCATGTAGCTGGGTGACCCAGCCACGGAATCGCACGACATGATGCCTTCGATATCCTGCAATTTGGCGGGAATCTCGGCTTCCTTGGAATAATCGATCGGCGTGACCGCAATGTAGGCACGTACGGCGAGGCCACGCTTTTCATCGTCGATAACGGCCTTGTAGCCGAGAATCACATTACGACGTTCCAGTTTCTGCACGCGCGATTGCACCGCGGAAATCGACAGTCCCGTAGCGTCCGAAAGCTGAGACAGCGTAGCGCGGCCGTCTTTCTCCAGCATGCTGAGAATGGTCTCGTCGATATCGTCGAATTGGCCCACGCTCGCATGCGTGGTGTCGGGTTCGTTGCCATTGCCTGCCATAGATACCCCTTTCCAACAAGCATTCTGCATCAGTCCGGTAGGACCGACTCCCCTATGCAGCTCACGTTTCCGTCCATTACCATACCCACCCCAACACACAATCCGTCAACTGCATTTTCGTAACATTTCCAACGAATTTCGATTTTCAATCATTTTTCTCCTATTTTTTCATATACCCCCTATATAGCAATACTATTTCGTCTTTTTACTTTCGATTTCGTATTTTTCGTGCGTCGGTTTTTACATACCGTATGTCCACAACGTGATCATCCACATTGCCGAATCGTGCGGAACTTTCGGAAACAATCGAAACGCATTCGAAAGTAGTTGAAAACTGCAAAACGGAAAAACAGCCGAACAGAAAGACAGCCGAACGAAACAAAAGGGCCGCATGGCGATTGTCATACGACCCTTGGATGCGTAACCGCAGATTGCGATTACCTGCGATTAGCTGTTGCCGTTATTCGCGGTATTGCCGCTCTGCTGGATCAGCGACGCCATGAAATCACGGTTGGTCGCGGTCTTCTTCAGACGCGGCACAAGCGTCTGGTAAGCCTGCTCAGGCTCCAGACCGCCAAGCAGACGACGCAGACGGTAGATGATCGGCAGCTCCTGCGGATCGGTGATGAGTTCCTCGCGACGGGTGCCGGAAGCGTTCACGTCGATGGCCGGGAACAGGCGCTTGTCTGCCAGTTCGCGGCTCAGGCGCAGCTCCATGTTGCCGGTGCCCTTGAACTCCTCGAAAATCACCTCGTCCATCTTGGAGCCGGTTTCCACCAGTGCGGAGGAGATGATGGTCAGAGAGCCGCCGTTTTCGATGTTACGAGCGGCACCGAAGAACTTCTTCGGTGGGTACAGCGCCTGGGCATCCACACCACCGGAAAGAATACGGCCGGAAGCCGGAGCGGCGATGTTGTAGGCACGGGCCAGACGGGTCATGGAATCAAGCAGCACCACCACGTCCTGGCCAAGCTCCACGAGACGCTTCGCGCGTTCGATGGCGAGTTCGGCGACGGTGGTGTGGTCGGAGGCCGGACGGTCGAAGGTGGAGGAAATGACCTCGCCCTGCACCGTACGTTCCATATCGGTGACCTCTTCCGGACGTTCGTCCACGAGCACGACCATCAGGTGGACTTCCGGATTGTTGGTGGCGATCGCGTTGGCGATGTTCTGCAGGGTGATGGTCTTGCCGGCCTTCGGCGGAGACACGATCAGGCCACGCTGGCCCTTGCCGATCGGCGCCACGATGTCGATGAGGCGGCCGGTGAGCTTGTTCGGCGCGGTTTCCTGCTTCAGACGCTCCTGCGGATACAGCGGAGTGAGCTTGTTGAACTGCGGACGGTTCTGTGCGGCCTCCACGGTCATGCCGTTGATGGAGTCGATGGACTGCAGCGGCACGAACTTCTGACGCTGGTTGCGGCGGTCGCCCTCACGCGGGGTACGGATGGAACCGTGCACGGCATCACCCTTGCGCAGCCCATACTTCTTGACCTGGCCCATGGAAACGTACACGTCGTTCGGACCCGGCAAATAGCCGGAGGTACGCACGAAAGCGTAGGAATCGAGCACGTCGACGATGCCCGCGACAGGCACGAGATCCTCTTTCGGCTCCTCGTGACGCTGTTCGCGTTCAACATTGCGATCCGTGCGCTCGTTGCGCTCGACGCGATCGTTACGCTCGTTGCGATCATTGTTACGGTCGCCGGTACGGCCACGACGCTCGTCACGCTCGTCATAATCGCGGTCACGGCCACGCAGGCGACGGCCACGACGATCCACGCGGTCACCCCTATCGCTGACGCGACCGCGACCACGACGCGCGAAATCACCGTCTTCAGCCTCGTCACGACGTTCGTCATCATCACTGCCCTGCGAAGGCAACGTGGCGAGAATGTCATCAAGATCGCGCACAACGTCCTCATCCTTCGGCCCTTCCACCGCACGACGGCGACGGCGCGGCTCAACGTCGGACGCATCATCCTTACGATGGCGACGACGATCATCCTGCTTCGGCGAAGCATCGTCCAATCCCAGTTCGGCCAGCAGATCGGTGGCAGCGTCCGCATCACGGCGGCGACGGCGCTTCGGAGCCTCATCGATGCTGTCCAGGGCGTTCACCGCGGCCATGACATCGGCCGCCTCCTCGCTCGTCGGAGCCTCAGCCTGCTTGCGACGGTCAGCACGCTCGGTGCGCTCGGCACGTTCCATCTGTTCGGAGCGCTCCGCACGCTCAGCGCTATCAGCACGTCCGGCAAGGGTCTTCCTAACGGTTTTTGGCCGTCTGCTTTTCGGACTGCTCAGCCTCGTTGGCTTTGCTTTCGGCAGCCTCGTTGGACTTGCCGGATTCCTCAGCCGTGTTCGCCGCGACCTCAGCGTCTGCGGTTTGGGCTTCAGCAGGAGCCACCGGAGCGGCCGGTGCAGCGGACTTCGGAGCTCGCACGGTCACACCGGCAGGCGCTTCACCGCCGGAACGAGCGGCCTGAAGCGTCGCGATAAGTTCCGGCTTACGCATGGTGGAGGTGCCACGAAGGCCCATCTGCTTGGCGAGCTCCTTGAGCTCAGGCAGTTTCATGTCTTCAAGATTCGGGCTGGTTGCCACTGGTTTTTGCCTTTCCCCTACTTTCGCAAGCACACGCCTGCAACAGCTGTAAAAAGAGATACGGAAATTTCCGCCACTGAAAGTCCGCCGCGAAATATCACGGCTTTCGAACTTCCCTAACCATACAACGTCATCCAGACCAACGCAACGTAGGCGTGCCAACGTATTCATGCCAATCAAGCATTCAAGTCAATGACAAATCGCAAATCACAATGCGAAAGACCCGCCATGCGATCGCATGACGGGGTCTTTTCGCTTTACCACATGCTTTACAGCAACAGGTGCAGGTCTTGCCGGAACCTACTTTTCCTCGTGATAGCTCTTATCGGTATTGACGGACCATACGTTCTTCTTGGACGTCTTGCCGTTCTTGATATTGCCGACGGCCTCGATTGCGGTGGCCATGGAATGATCCATGTTGTTGTAACGATGCTGGCCGTTGCGGCCGACGCAATACAGATTGCCGAAGGAATCGAGGTATTCCACGAGCTCAGGCATGCGATCGTAGGTGTCAAAATATGCCGGATACGCCTTCTTCACGCGCTCACGATGGGAGTCGATCACGTCTTGCGGACCGTTGATGATCTGCATGCGCGTAAGCTCCTGGATGGCGAACTTCTTCGCTTCCTCGTCAGACATGTTCCAGAAGGAATCGCCTTCTTCGCAGAAGTATTCAAGACCGATCCACACGGTGTTGTCAACGTCCTTGACCAGGTACGGGCTCCAGTTGTTGAAGATCTGCAAACGGCCGACCTTGTAGCCCGGATCCTGCACGTAAATCCAGCAATCAGGCACGATCGGCGGGTTGCCGAGGGTGGGAATGTCGGTGGTGTTCGACAGGCGCAGGTGCTTGACGAGCAGACCAACGGTCACGAAGTCGCGGTACGGCAGGCCGTTGGCGATTTCGGTCATGTCCTTCGGCGCGGGCTGGCTGGAAGCGTCCACGGCGTTGATGAGATCCTTGACGGGCATGGAGGAGATGAAGTCGTCCGCGGCCATTTCGGTGCGGTTGCCTTCGGAATCCTCATATACCACGGATGCGATCTTGCCGTCGGCCTGGCGAATCTCCACCACGTTCGCGTCGGTGATGACCTTCACGCCCGCGGCCTCGCAGTTGGCCTCGACGGTTTCCCACAGCTGGCCCGGACCATACTTCGGATACCAGAATTCCTCAATCAGCGAGGTTTCAACCTCAGCATTGCTGCGCTTCTTCGGCAGGAGCTTCTGGAACGCGTTCTTCAGCACGCCCATAATGCTCAGGCCCTTGACGCGCTGCGCACCCCAATCGGCGGAAATCTGGGACGGATGGCGACCCCACAGCTTCTCGGTGTACCCCTCGAAGAACATGGAATACAGCTTGCGGCCGAAACGATTGATGTAGAAGTTCTCCAGATTGTCTTCCGGCAGCTTGTGCACCATGGACTTCAGGTAGCTGAAGCCGGCAACAAGCGTAAGCTTCGGACCCATGGCCTTCAACGTGTTGGCGCTCAGGGAAATCGGGTAGTCAAAGAAGTGGCGGTTCCAGTAAATACGAGACACGCGATGACGCTTAAGCATCACCTTGTCTTCGACTTCCGGATCCGTCCGCCCGGTTCCATATCGTGCTCGCGACCGAGCTTCTTGTCATCATAGCTTGGCGCGCCCTGCAGCGGCAGGACCCCCTTCCACCAATCCATGATGCGTTCGTCCTTCGAGAAGAAACGATGGCCGCCAATATCCATACGGTTGCCATCATGCTTGACGGTGCGGGAGATGCCGCCGAATTCGCGGGTCGCTTCCAACACAGTCACGTCGTAGTTCTCGGAGCCACCGTCCTTGACGAGCTCCCAAGCGGCAGTCAGGCCTGCAGGGCCACCGCCGATAATCACCACGGATTGCTTTTGCGTCACTTTGAGGTCTCCTTATGAAAACAAAAATCCCTGATAGTCTACCCGAGGGTAGGGAAACGAACACCGCAACTTGTGCGAATACTTACAAAATCAAGCCAAGTCAGCCGGATATACGGCTATCGCATCATGCAAAACGCAATCATCAAACCGGCCGATGCACGACCCGACTGCGCGGCCAAAGCGCGCAACCACATTACGCAATCCAACTACGCGACCAGCAACCGCACAACTGGCAACCGCGTGACCGGCAACTGCGCAACTAGATGGAATCAGGAATGTCAATATCGGTTTTCTGCACTTCCTCAACATTGACATCCTTGAACGTGACGATACGCACGTTCTTGACGAAACGACTGGAACGATAGACGTCCCACACCCAAGCATCAGTCAGGCGCACGTCGAAATACACGTCCTGGCCTGCGGAACGCACATTGAAATCGACTTTATTCGCCAAATAAAAGCGACGTTCCGTTTCAACAACATACGTAAACAGCTTGATTACGTCGCGATACTCCTTATACAGAGCCAGTTCCGCGTCGGTTTCGTAATTATCGAGATCCTCGGCGCTCATCACTTACCTTCCGTATCGCGCTTGCGACCACGACCAAGCGTGCGCCACCAAGCTTCCTTCGACGTCTTACGCTCGCCCGCCGTGTACGGCCAGCTGTTTTCGGCATCGGCATCGCCAGTAACGGACTTGCGATCATCATGCTCGCTTTGTCGCGCAGGTTCCGCGCCTTCCGCGTCCTTCCGCACAGCCTCGGCCACGTCACCAGCACCATCGGAAGAAGCTTTCTGCACGGATTGCGCAGCTGCCGCGGCATCGTTGACATCCGTACCTTCCGCATCATGCTTCGAAGCATTCTTCTCATTCAGTCGGATGGCAATGGAATGCTCGCGCGCGCTCAACGCTTCCTTGACGCCCGGATTATCTTCGATCACATGCATGCCGAACGCGTCAAGCGAACGGATCGGGTCGAACTCGTCAACCAGCGTGTCCATAACGATCAGATCCTGGTAACGGTTCTGCGAAGCGTTCCACAAGGCATCGCGCGAACGACCGGACGGCACGAATCCCAACGACTGGTACACGGACACGGAACGCGTGTTCTGCTCGGGCACGGCAACCCAAATGCGATGCATGCCAAGCTGCCGGTTCCGGCGCAAGTCCGTACGTCATCACGCGCGGCATGATGTCACGCGAATAGCCACGGCCGCGGTAATCCTTGCCAAGCACCACCTGAATGCGCGCGGAACGAGCCCAACCGTCAATATCGATCAGGAAAATCATGCCAATCACATTGTCGGAATTCGCGGCATCGATCTCGCCATCGCCATCATGGTCGGCTTCGGTGATGATGGACCATGCGATCGTGCGACGCGACTCCGGATCCCCCACACCGGATTCGGTCGGCGTTTCGCCTTGGGACCATGCCACGGAACGACGCACCCACGCATGCACCGCGCCACGCTCGGCAACCCGATCCTTGCCGGTGATTCCGGAAGCGCCGATGTACGCCCCAATGGCGTCCATACGTTCAAGATCTTCGATCACGGACGGACGCAGATGCACCATCTCGCCCTTGATAGACGGAATGACGATGAGATCCGGCAATTCACGCGACTGCTGGTCCAACTGCTCCTGTGTCGCAGCCTCAACTTGTTCTGGCATTATTCCTGTCCCCTACATCATTGCAGGCACGACCGTCGCCGCACCCATACCGAGGGTATTGTACCCGACTGTATGTCAGCTGTGAATCCGCGCGGCGGCAATCGCTGTACATATTCCTCTACCAGCATAACCTGATGTTGAAGGACATGTCGGCAATCGTAAGAAAATGCGCTTCGCGATTATGCATTCTCTTTCTTTGAAATCCCTTTTCCGGAATAACGAAAAGAAAACGCACGTCCCAAGCTTTTTGGAACGTGCGTTTTCCTGCGATTCAACAATCGGCTGTAATCGTCAGCAATCGTTGTAAACGTTACTTGATCTTGCTCATCACGATCTTGGTGACGGCCTTTGCGTCAGCCTGACCGCGAGTGGCGCGCATGACGGCACCAATGATGGCGCCCATCGGCTTCATATTGCCGCTCTTGAGCTTTTCAACGATGTCAGGATTGGCTGCGAGAGCCTCATCCACGGCCTTTTCGAGAGCGCCGTCATCAGACACGACCTGGAAGTCATGCTTCTTGACGACCTCATCCGGAGTGCCTTCGCCAGCAAGCACACCGGCGACGGTCTGCTTGGCCAGCTTGTCGTTGAGCTTGCCATCGGCGATCAGCTTCTCAACCTCAGCAACATCGGCCGGAGCGATCGGCAGCTCTTCGAGGCTCACGCCCTTGTTGTTGGCTTCACGGCTCAGCTCGCCCAGCCACCACTTCTTGGCACCTGCGGCGGTGGCACCAGCCTTGACGGTCTCCTCAAGCAGATCCAGAGCGTCGGCGTTGAGCACGTCACGCATCTCCAAATCGTTGAAGCCCCACTCGCCCTTCAGGCGGTTGCGGCGCTCGCGCGGCATTTCCGGCATCTGAGCCTTCATCTCTTCGATGTGCTCCTTGGTGATGTGCAGCATCACCAGATCCGGATCCGGGAAGTAGCGGTAATCGTCGGCATCGGACTTCACGCGGCCGCCTGCGGTGGTCTGCGAAGCCTCATCCCAGTGGCGGGTTTCCTGCAGAATCTCGCCGCCTTCGCTCAGAATGGCCGCCTGACGGCGAATCTCATACTGAATGGTCTTTTCAATACCGCGGAACGAGTTCACGTTCTTGGTTTCGGAACGGGTGCCGAACGGATCGGACGGGCTGTTGCGCAGCGACACGTTCACGTCGGCACGCATGTTGCCTTGCTCCATGCGAGCGTGGGAAATATTAAGCGCACGCACGATGTCGCGGATGGCGCGCATGTAGGCACCGGCGATTTCCGGAGCACGATCGCCTGCGCCAACGATCGGCTTGGTCACGATTTCGATCAGCGGAACGCCTGCACGGTTGTAGTCGACCAGGGAGTGGTCAGCGCCTTCGATACGGCCGTCAGCGCCACCGACGTGGGTGTTCTTGCCTGCGTCGTCTTCGATGTGGGCGCGTTCGATCGGCACACGGAACACGGTGCCGTCTTCAAGTTCCACATCAAGATAGCCGTTGCCGTTGGTCGGCTTGTCATACTGCGAGATCTGGTAATCGCGCGGCATGTCCGGGTAGAAGTAGTTCTTACGCGCGAACTGGCTCCACTCGGCAATTTCGCAATGCAGGGCAAGACCCAGCTTGATGGCGTAATCGACGGCGGTCTTGTTGACCACCGGCAGAGAACCCGGCAGACCAAGGCTCACCGGGGTGAGCTGGCTGTTCGGATCGCCACCGAACGAGACTTCGGCCGGGCAGAACAGCTTCGTGGTGGTGCTCAGCTCAACATGGGTTTCCAGACCGATGACCGGATCGAACTTCTTGACGGCATCGGCGTACTTCATCAACTTTTCAGCCATTTTGTTTTCTTTCCTCCGATGCTTCCTACTTGTTCAAGCCGTCGAGCCACGGGGTCTTCAGGGACTGCCAGATCGGACCGTTCCAGTCTTCCTCGAGAGCCGCCTCAGTGCCGCGGCAGGCTTGTACATGGCCTCGTCACGCTGCTGCGGAGCGAGGAACTGGAAGCCAACCGGCAAGCCATCGTCGCTCAGACCAGCAGGAATGCTCATGGCCGGAACGCCTGCAAGGTTGGCCGGAATGGTGGTGATATCGATGGCATACATGGCCATCGGATCCTCGGTCTTCTCACCGAACTTGAATGCGGTGACCGGGCTGGTCGGGCCAACAAGCACGTCGACCTTCTCGAAAGCCTTCTTGAAATCGTCGATGATCAGGGTGCGCACCTTCTGTGCGGAACCGTACCAAGCATCGTAATAGCCAGCGGACAAGGCATACGTGCCAAGAATGATACGACGCTTGACCTCGTCGCCGAAACCGGCTTCACGAGTGTAGGCCATCATGTTGGCGGCGGTCTGAGGAACACCCGCCGGCGGCATGACGCGCAGACCGTAACGCATGCCATCGTAACGAGCCAGGTTGGAGCTGACCTCGGACGGCATGATGATGTAGTACGCACCGAGGGAGTACGGCAGGTGAGGCAGAGACACCTCGGTGATCTCAGCACCCATTTCCTCGAGCTTCTTGACGCCTTCATTGAAACGTGCCATAACGCCCGGCTGGAAACCTTCGCCGCCGAGCTCCTTGATCAGACCGACCTTGAGGCCCTTCAGATCACGCTTCATGCCTGCGCGGGCGGCCGCCACCATCGGGCGAGGGCCTTCCGGAATGGACGTGGAATCGCGCTTGTCGTGGCCGCCGATCACTTCCTGCAGCAGAGCCGCGTCGAGCACAGTACGGGAGCATGGGCCGATCTGGTCGAGCGAGGAAGCCATGGCGATTGCGCCGAAACGAGAGACACCGCCGTAGGTCGGCTTGACACCGACGGTACCGGTCAGCGAGCCCGGCTGACGGATGGAGCCACCGGTGTCGGTACCCAGGGCGAGCGGGGCTTCGAACGCTGCCACTGCAGCTGCGGAACCACCGCCGGAACCGCCCGGAACACGTTCGGTATCCCACGGATTGTGTGTGGTCTGGTAGGCGGAATGCTCGGTGGACGAACCCTGAGCGAACTCATCGAGGTTGGTCTTGCCCAGCAGCGGCATGCCTGCAGCCTTGAGCTTCTCGATGACGGTAGCGTCGTACGGAGGCACCCAGCCTTCGAGGATCTTGGAGGCTGCGGTGGTTTCGATGCCCTTGGTGACGATCATGTCTTTGATGGCGATCGGCACGCCGGCAAGTTCCGGCAGCTGTGCCTTTTCCTCATCGGACTTGGCATCGAAGGCGTCGGCCTGTTCGAGAGCCTGATCGCCGGACACCTTCAGGAAAGCCTTGATGCTCGGCTCGGCGGCCTCGATGACTTCGAGATGCGCTTCAACCAGTTCACGGCTGGAAACTTCCTTGGCCTTGATCTTAGCCGCCATCTCGGCGGCGGAAAGCTTGACGAGTTCGCTCATGTCACTCCTCCCCCAGAATGCGCGGTGCAACAAACATGCCGGCCTCAGAAACCGGGGCTCCTGCGGTCGCCTCTTCCTGAGTCAGCGGGGTTTCCGGCACATCCGGGCGCAGGTAGGCTTCCAGCGGAATCGGGTTCGCGGTTGGTTCCACATCGTCGGTAGCGACTTCCTGGACCTTGTTGATGGATTCTGCGATGACGTTCAGATCGCCCTGCAGACGGGTGATCTCCTCGTCAGTAAGTGCAATTCGGGCCAAATCGCCCAGATGCACGATTTCTTCTTTGGTGAAAGTAGGCATGTCCCTAACATTAACGCGTCTGTGTGACGAGCGCCCGCCCATTTCGTCTCGCCCGGCAACCACGTCACACCGGCATTGCCGGCACGCCCCGCACAGTCCAAAATCACCCACCCACTGGAGGAATCCTCCCGCTGACACGCCCGCACAGTCCAAAACCTCCAGTCACTGGAGAAAACTGGACTCTAGGATGAACAATCCTCCCGCAAACTGGACTGCCCTTCCATTTGAGACAAACGAAAAGGGAGCAGTCCAAAAGGAAGGTATCGTCACGCGAAGTCAAGGTTGAAAGTCAAGGTTGAAAGCCAAGGTTGAAAGCCAAGGTTGAAAATCAAGACTGAAAGCCAGAACTAGAAATCAAAACTGAAAGTCGGAACTGGAAGTCAAAACTGAAAGTCGGAACTGGAAATCAAGGCTGAAAATCAGGAACGGAAATTAGGGTTGGATGGTGGCGTGTTGGGCGATCCAGGCGTGCATGGAGACTGCTGCGGCAGCTCCGGCGTTAATGGAACGGACTGAGCCGAACTGAGAAATGTAGACCACGTCATCGGCCAGCTCGAGCGCCTTTTCAGACAACCCCGGACCTTCCGCGCCGAACAGCATGAGGCATCGCTTCGGGAAATGGTAGGTTTCCATCGGCACCGCGCCGGGAATGATATCGAGCGCAATCACCCGCGCGGCCTTCAACTCGGCGATACGCTGATTAATCGCCGCCAACTGCGCCATACAAGTGGACTCGTTTCCCTGTTCAATACCACTCGTAGCTGAAACGTCCATTGAAATACCAGATGGAGCGCACCCAGCAACACGGATCTCAGCTAACGAAGCCGCCTCGCTCATGCAGGCACAGTTCGCTTTTTTTGCATTTTCGCGCATGCGGAATGCGATTGCGGCCGCTTGCGATTGGACTGCGGCGATTTCTCCGGCAATGCGCAGCTTCCAGCATTCGACAAGCTCGGCTATGGACGGGTGGTTTTCGACGTGCTGGTACAGTTCCGTCATCAGCGCGCCCTTGCGATTCCACTTGTGCGGTCCGACGATATGTACACGTTTCGCTTGGAATGCGTTGGCAGTGCGCACCATGGATCCGATATTGAAATCGTGCGTCCAGTTTTCCACGGCAACTTCGAAATCATGCCGACCATGATCGTCAAGATCATCTTTAATGGCCGAAACCGTCCAGTAGCGGTACCGGTCAAGCACGTTACGACGGTCGCCCTCATCAAGCAGCACAGTATCGAATCGACGATCATAATTCGGTGATTGCGGATCATCCGGACGAGGTTCGCCAGGATGCGTTTGGCCCCACGGACCTACGCCCACCTCACGAAAAAGCCGGCTCTCCGGACGCTTTCGCCGCAATATCAATAGGATTAGGCTGATGCACGATTTTCCTCACATTCGTCGTCCGATATTTCGTCGACAGGTAACTTCTGTTATATCTTCCACCATTCGCCCACGATCAACATCGGCAATCGCAGCATTGCCCACCGCGATTTTGGAGATCGCCTGCCGTCAACCGCATCCGTACTGCCGACTTTTATTTTTCCTTTACTCATGTCAGCATGAACGTCAGCATGATTCCAACAGAACAATACCCGTGAAACATTCCATGAAACACGGCGGATGACATCATTAAAAAAACCGCCGGTACAACCGGAAAGTCGCGCTGGTCAGTGAAGCTCCGACTCCTTGAAGACCTCCACAAACGGCAGTTCAGCTTCGGACCCATCCACCGGATTGACGACTTTGATCGACGGGTCGGCCATATCGACGCCACCAATCAACGAAGCGACAGCAAGCACTTCGGCGCCTTCGTTCTTCACCACGGAGAAGTCAAGGCTCAACTCATTGCCGTTACGCAAGGTGACCAAAGAGGACGTCTGCACATATGACTTTTCAGACAGCCAGGAATCCAGCAACACCACACGTTTACCGGCAATCGAAGGCCCCTTGATGGACGGATACACAAAATCCATCACAAAACCGTTAAGGTTTTCACCTCGAGAAGCGGCCGCCTGGATCATAGCGGAAACCAGCGGAACCGCAGCCGCAGTCAGCGCACCAACCGCATCGAAATCATCAACGGAATAGCCGGCCTCTTCCAACGTATCCAACAAAATATGCCCAACAATCGACGCTCCACGATGGTCGAACAACACTGAGGAAAGTTCCGAGAACGGCTTATCGGCCATCTCGGCCTGCAGCAGCGACTTGAGCTGATCACGCGGTTCAAGCATGGCGAAATCAACGGCTGCGTTCACAGTATCGCCAGCGGTTACGGCAGTGGATTCAGCAACCGGCTTGGTCTTACGGAAAGTCTTCTCTTCGGTCATAGTCCCAGCCTACCGTTTCTACTCGTCAAAAGAGTGACAGTGTTGGTGTCAACAAGCAACGTCCAATATCTCCCATCAACAGATGGTCAACAGAAAATCAACATTTCAAAGTCAGGCCGGTCTCACCATAAAGATGAAACCGGCCTGAACCGAACCCAAGAAACCGGCGAGAGCAGCAGATTACTCACTTAAGCGCGAGAATCCACTTCAGATCTGTTTCAAACTCCGCTTCCAGGTTCGCTTCCGGACTCTCATCTGGTCTCGCTTCCAGCCCCGCTGACGCACCGGCGCAATACCACACCCGCTCCCACCAGCAACACCATCACGCGATTACGCCACTGACAGCCGAACCGGTATTGGCAACCTTGTTGCCGGTCTTGGAAGCAGTATTGTTCTTACCATGCCAGCAGAATTACCGGAATTACCACCAGAATTATCCGAATCCCCAGGTTTGTCCGAATCTCCGGGCTTGTCCGAATCGCTCTTCAGCGAAGCCCGCGCCGCTGTCAACGCTTCAGACGCCTCATCGACGTCCGCCTGCGACAGCCCCTCATCCAAAGCCTTAGACAGCGCCAGTTTCGCAGCGTCACGAGCCTCAACGAACGCATCCCACTTCCCACTGTCATATCCGTTGTTGACCACCGCCGCAGCATCCGCAACAGCGGAAGACAACGCATCGGTCTTCGCCATCGTGATCGACACGCCTTCATCGGTAGGATTGATGGTTTGCATCAGCCCGTTTTCGTCGAAGGTGATCTCGTCGATCGCGGTTTCGCGGTGAAAGCCAAGCCCGGAAGTAAACACGCCAAGCGGAGTGTAGTGACGGTGATACGCCATGAACCAGCGCTCTTCGCCATTCGCGTCCACCACGTGCACTTCGGACTGATGGGCCGTACCCTGCAAATTCTTCGACGCGTCCTTTTGCAGGAGCACGCCATGGTTGTCGATATCAGTCACGGAGCCATCTTCCTTGAACAGCGACGGCGAAGTGCCGTATTCGACGTGGTAATTCGCCGATCCGGCATCGTCGCATGACCACGTCCAGTGATAGACGCCATCGCGCTTGGACACCACAACGGATTCCCGGAAGTTGTTCAGACCGTTGATCCGTTTGACCGTTCCCGGCACCACGCTCATCATGTCATCGCTCAATTGGGCGATGGCCGCCGAACCGTTGCCGTACAGGATATACGACGTGCCGTCATCATCGGTAAAAATCGACGGATCGATGGCCTGCCCCACAGTCACACCCTCCATCGAACGCGTAACGATGGGGTCTTTGGCCGCCTTGTATGGGCCGGCAGGCGAATCCGCTACCGCCACGCCAATCGCCGATTCACCGCTCTCAAGCTTGGCGCAGTAGTAGAAGTAATACTTGCCATTCTTTTTCTCGATGGTCGGCGCCCATGCGGATCCGACAGACCAAGGCGAAATTGCCGTATTCTCGTCGCCATTCGTGGTCGGCTCGTGATTCTTATCCACGTCGAGGATCACTCCTTCGTCGGTCCAGTTGACCAGGTCGGTCGAGCTGAAAGCATGGAAGTAATTCCCACTCCATCCCGAGAAGCCATCAGTCGTCGGGAAAATCCAGAATTTTCCGTCGAAATAATCGATATCCGGATCGGCATATTGCCCCGGCAAAACCGGATTATTTGACTGAACCGCCTTTTCGAGCGTCCATTTTTCGCTAACGATACCACCGTTGCCGTCCGAACATTCGATTACAAGCGTATGCTTCTTGGACATGTCAAGCTTGTCACCGCTGGCAAACGACTTGCCATCGACCGTGACACTCGCATCGTCGTAAGTCAGCGCGAACGTTACCGGAACGGCGTTGATCTCGGCACGATTGTTCACTACGGAGGTGATGGTTTTCGCGTCGCAATCCATGCTGGTACGCACGTTGCTGTGCTTATCGGTGCCACGCAATGCATCTGCTTGCGACGAGGTCGGCACAGTGCCCACAGTGATGGATGCGAGCGCGGGCGCGTTGTTCCGTTGTGCGATTTCGTTGGCGTTCAGCGTTCGATTCCAGATGGTCAGATTGTCCATCAGACCGGAATAGTATTCGCCGGATCCCCAGTTGGCTTTGCCGATTTGCAGGATTCCTCCGGTTTCGCCAAGGATTTCCTTGACGCCCAGCCCGGAAACGTCCGTGCTTTCGCCGGCAAGCACGCCATCGATGTAGACACGTGTCGCCTTCGCGTTTACCGTGACGGTCACGTTGTGCCATCCGTCGCCGCTTGTGGTGGCCGATGCGTTGCCTCGACCATCTCGATTGCCGTCGGTGTTGTATCGTTCGACAACAACGCTGCCGACCTTATCAAGCACTCCGATGTAGTGTTCGGATTGGTTGTACGTCGGAGCAGCCGTGGACGGAGCCGCGTAGAAGGTCCAGCCGGTATTGCCGTTGGAGTCGGGCTTAGCATCGTAGGAGACGGTGAACTCGGTGGCGTCCAACAGCAGTGCGGCGCCATTGGTTTGCGTGACGCTCAGCCAGGAACCGCTGCCCAGTCGAGCGGCTTTGGTGCCGTTGTTGCCATCTTCAAGCTTGGCCGTTCCGTGGATTCCGGCAACTGCCAGATCGCTGGTGTAACCGGTTTCCTCATCGTCAAAGGTGAATTGCGCGATCGGATTCTTCTGCTGTGCCAGAGGAGTGTTGGGCGCGGTATGTTCGCCGTAAGCTGCGAGCACGGCGGTTTCCTCGTCGACGTTTAGACGGACGACGGTGCCATGGCGGAATCGCTGTCCGAAATTGGCTGAGGCCTTTGAGAATGTGCCCGACTTCTTCAGGGACGACAGTTTTGCGATGGTCCAGCCGGCGTAGCCTCCGTTGTCGCCCATCACAATCCACGCCCCATCAGTGCCTTGGTACACGGTCAAACCTTCGATGCGGGTGCTCAATCCTGATTCCGAGGTCTTGACGACTTTGTCTCCAGTAATTTTCGACGTGCCGTCGGCATTGACTTCGGAGTCGCGTTCAACTAGTCGGGTCCACTTCTGCGCTTCCAGAGAATCCGCGGTGTCGATCACCGTGTACCAATCCGATGTGGAGAAACGATAGTAGGATCCGTCATCGCCTTGCACGATTGTGGTGTCGATGATGTTATGCAGGTCGGCCGAGCTTTGATCGATCCAGATTTGAGGATTCTCAAACGTGGTGAAGTCCGAAGTGTATGCTTTGTACACTTTCAGCGCGGTATTGCCAGTAGTGGGATTGTCTCCGCCTGTTGACAGGTCGCGGCTTGACCAATACACCAGATATTTGCCCGCTTCGGCGTCCCAGATCGCTTCGGGAGCCCAAGCGTTGCCGACTTTGCCTTCCAAACCGGTTGATACCAGTTCAGGATCGGTCCAGATGACGAGATCCTTGGATTTGGCGACCACAAGATAGGTGCTGGCGTTGATCTGATTCCAAGAACCGCCCGAAGCGCTTCCTTCGGCGTGCAGATCGGTGCCGAGCATCACATACTTGTTGCCGTCCGCATCCGGCTCTTCCAAGCGAATCAGATGCGGATCGCGGATGCCTTTGGTGCCTTGCGTGGAAGACATGATTGCCTCACCATCGTTCAGCGCTTGCCATTTCAGGCCGTTTTTGCTGTATCCGTAATTGATTTTTTCATAGTCGGATGCGTTGAAGTACAGCCACAGATATCCGGCTTTCTTGGCAGCATCGTCATCTTTGGGATCATCCTTGCCGTCATCCGGCTTGGATACCGTCACGGTTGCCTCCACGGGCATGCGGGAGTCGTCTTGGGCGGTTCCCTTGACGGTGAAGGTGCCAGCCTTGGCGTACTGGTCCGCGTCGATGTCATCCCATTGCACGTCAGCATCCTGTTCGGAGCCGTCAGCCATTGTCAGATGCACGGTTTCCGGCATCGTCGGAGCGGTCCCGGCGTTAGTGGACACGTCAACCGATGCCACCGACTTGACCGCGATGCTCGGCGCATAGGCTTCAAGCACGGTCTGATACTGGGCGCGGGTGACCGGAACCACGGTGCCGTGACGGGGCTTGCCACCATCGGAATTGACGGGGAAGTTCTCCTCGGGCATCTTGTCGCCGATTACCGTCCACTTCGAAGCGTCGGAAATGTCGGTGGTCGCCATGGGCACGTAATGGTTCGGACCTCCGTGATAGCTGGGCTGGTCGGCGAACAGATAGTATTGGTATCCGTTCACATCACCTTCGTTGGCTTTGAACAGCGAGGGGCCTTCGCCTGCGGAGAAGGTGCCACCGTATCCGTTGGATTTGTCGTTGCCGATCGCGGTGCCGACTTCGCTCCACGAGCTGCCGGACAATGCCGTGCTGTAGTCTTTGACGCCGGCTTTTCCAATGGAATCGGTCAGGGTGTTGGACTTCTCCTGGCGCAAGGTCATCGACTTTTCATCCTTGTAGATGCGGTAGTAGGTGTCGCCTTCCTTCTGCACCGTCACATCAATGGAACCCGCTCCAGCTTGGCCTCTCCGATCCACGTCAATCCACGTCTTCGGTTTGGAGAACGTGATGAAATCAGGCGTCGTCACATACATCATGCGGTTGTAACTTGGCGAGGTACGAGTGCTCGAATCGTCATTGTCGTACAGATTCGAGGCCCAGTAGACCACATATTCGCCCAACTCATCATCCCAGTAGGCTTCCGGAGCCCACGTGTTGCCCGCGCTGTCGTCGCTGACCTTGATATGACGCTGGTTCGTCCAGTTCACCAGATCATTGGATTCCCAAACCTCGATATACAGCGAACCGTTGTACTGTGCCGCCGAGAAGCTGCCCTTCCTGCCGGAGATCTTCAGATCGGTGGCAAGCATGTAGAAGGTGTCGCCGTCATGCGAGCGCATGATGAATGGATCGCGCAATCCCTGTTCGCCTTCGGTGGAGGTGAACAGCGGAGTGCCTTCATTGAGCGTATTCCAGTCGAGCGCGTTGTTGCCCTTGGAAGCGGCGAGGCTTATCTTCTCGCCTCCCACGCCTTCGCCGGTGAAGAACGCCCAAATGTATGCCTCATCTTTGCTTTGGTCGGAAGGCATCGGCGAAACGGTGATCGGGAATTCCCGGTTTGCGGTGGCACCGTTGTTCGTCGCCGTCGCTTCCAATGTCACGTTGACGGAATCTTTGCCGGCAGCCGGCCGATTCACCGATACTTTGGCATTGTTCTCGTTATATCCTTCGGCGATAGAAGCGTTCGCACCGCCATCGTTCTTGACGGACCATGTAATGGCGGAGCCATTGTCACCGACCGTCGGCACCACGAAATTGCTACGAATATCGTCGGCGTCCAAGATATTCACGGCATCAAGATCGCTTTGGATCTTCTCATCGTCCGATATGATGTGCGGAACCGTAACCTTAACGTCCGCAACTGATCGTCCGAGCCGTTGAGCTTGGCAGTCAAAGTTGCCACAGCATCGGCTTCACCGACTGCGGGGCGAGTAACTTGCGCGGTTCCATCTTCCGTGAACCGGATCGCGTTGTTATCGCTCGACCAAACGATCGGCACACCGTTGCTTTCCGTAATGACGGAGAAGTTTTCGGTTGCCTCTTGCGCAACGCTGATGGCGTTGAACGCATCGGTCGCCGCAGCTAGGGAACTGTCGTAAATCTTGAAATTGTCGATCAGACCGGTAAAGTATTCCGCGCCCCAATTCGCTTTGCCGAGTTGCAGAATACCACCGTCTTTGCCGAGGATTTCTGTCAGATCATGGCTTTCTTTGGCCTCCACGCTGTTCACAAGTGTGCCGTTGACGTACATTGTGGTGGATTCGTCGGATACGACTACATCCACGTGCTTCCAGCCGACACTGGAAGCACCGCTGACATTGGCTCCCGTGCGACCGCCCGTGGTGTTGTTGTAGCGTTCGAATGTGATCTTGTCGGTTTTGTCAAGAAAGCCGATGTAATGCTCATAACCATAGGTTGGTTTCGCCGCATCGCGGGCCGCGTACAGCGTCCAGCCGCTGTTGCCGCTTGATGCGGGCTTCGAATCGTAGCTGATGGTAATGGCATGCTTGCCTTGAAGCACCGCACTACCATCGCGGATGTCAGGCTCATCCAGAATCCGCTGGACAGGTTGGCTGCAATGGTGCCGTCTTCGCCGGTTCCCGTGGCCGTCTGGCCATTAATCGAAGCGACGATATTTCCCGATTGGTAGGTTCCGGTTTGTCCTGCCGTAAGATCGTTGAAATTCAGATCTACAAGCAGGCTGCTTTCGTTCTTGTATTTGTCAAGCGCCGATGGCTCCGATGCCATCGTACTTGGCGCAACGAGCAGAACGGCAGTCATGGTTGCGGCGGCGACGATAGCGCCGGTCAACCGTTTGACGGTGAGATGTTTTCTCGTATTCATAAATATTCCTTGAAGAATTCAGCATTAGTGCATGCGATTCATGCATAACAAGGAGGATGAGAAACCGTCCGGAAAGGAGGTAAATAGAACCGGACGGTTTCTCTTACGGGGCTTCGTCTTGTTTTCACGCGGGATGGATGGAATACGTGGAAACGGAATAGGCGAAGCGTTCATGTGAAGTCAGCGAGCTGCCTTCCAGCGACGCAGAACAGCCAACGCACCACCGATGGCCAGGATTGCGGCGACCAGCGCTATGCCCTTGACATTGGCACCGGTATTCACCACAACCGCAGCCTTCTTCGCAGTCTTCTTGGTGGTGGTAGTACCGGGCTTAGTGGTCGGAGCCGGAGTCGGATCAGGATCAGGAGTCGGGTCCGGAGTCGGATCAGGATCCGGAGTCTGCTCGATTGCATCGTCAGACACGTTGACCAAGTTATCGGTATACCCACCGTAGGCCGCCGTAATCTTGGAAACTTTGCCCAGCGCGCCTTCTGGAGCGGTGACTGTGGCGACGCCATCAGCATTGAGCTTGACGGTTTCGGTCCAGTCGCCAGCGGTGAAGACAACCGATCCGGCCACATTGCCGCCGTCCTTGGCGGTGACAGTGGCAGTCAGCGTGTCTCTACCGCGCTCCAGCTTGGTCGTGGAGTCAGTCGCATCCGGAGTGGTGGGGTTGGCGGTCGTCCAACGATGCATGTTCTCGGCGATGGCAGCAGGCACATTGACGAACGCACCGTGGCGGGTCGGGGTCGGCATGCCATTGGCATACACGTAGCCGCTCACACCCGCGTTCTGATCCTTCTGAGTATGCCATCCATCGGTCTGCGACAGTCGGTTGTTCCAATCGCAGCTCAGCAGAGCGGATTCGCTGGTCATGTACGGCTGGTATCCACCGGAATCAGCCATGATGACCATGGCATCCCCTGCTTCATTCTGATACTTGTCTCCGGCGTGAGCTTGATAGCCTCCGGACCTTCGAACGGCAAGATGCGCTGGTCAAGCAGCTGCCAGCCGGTTTCCGGATCGGTATCGGGAGATGCCTCCTCGGTGGTGGCCGTCAGCACCTTCGAACGCTCAAGGAACGTGGACTTGCCGTTGGTGATGTAGCTTCCGGCAGCGCCGCTTTCCTCGTTCTTGGTGAAGCGGTAGTAGTAGTCGCCAACCTTGATGACCGTGGAGTCGATACGGGAATAGTTGGTATCCTGCCACATCACCGGTTCGGTGAAGGTCTTGAAGTCGCGGGTGATGCAGTACAGCAGCACGTTGTACGCGTAGCCGGTATTGGTGCTGGTCACCGCGGTGGAACGGGTGTCGTCGGTGTACATACGTGACGAGAAGAACACCACGTAAGCGCCGAGCGAATCATCCCAGTAGGCTTCCGGAGCCCACGTCATGCCCGCATTGTCGACATTGATTTTAATGCCGGTATCGCCGTCGGCCGCGTTGGTGCGAGTCCAGTTGACCATGTCCTTGGACTCCCACACTTCAACCTTGAGCGAACCATACTGCTGGTTCTGGCCCCATCCTTGTGCGGAAACCTTCAGATCGGTGGCGATCATGTAGTACTTGTCCCCCGTCATGCGACTTGAGCACGTAAGGATCGCGCAGGCCCTTGGTATCGGCGTAAGATTCGATGACCGGATTGGAATTGTTGATTTCCTTGAAGGAGAAGAAGTTGTTGCCTTCCGTGGCAGACATGTACAGCGCTTCGCCCGTCTTACCATTCGTCTTGTCGGAATCCGACAGGAAGGTGACTGCGGCATAGGCTTCGTCAGGCACTTCGCGAGTCTTTTCCTTGACTATCACCGACACTTTGGCGGTTTTGGTGACACTGCCGTCAGCGTTGGCCGCGGTGGCGGTCAGCTCTACCGGCGCGGCATCGCCGTCACCGTATGCAGGGCGGGTCACAACGCCTGCACCCTTATACGGGTCAGCGGATCCGACCGACGGCGCCTGGTAATTTGTATCGGTTCCGGTGATCACATTTTCATTGGAAGACGTCCAAGTGATGGTGGATCCGTACTTCGAGCCGGTGGAAATCAGCGGCAGATTCTCGGTGGTTGCCTCGTTGACGGCAGAAATCGCGGAATCCAGATCGAATTGGACCACGGTCGCCGGATCCAACGGCTTGACGGTGACGTCAACGCTTGCGGAAACGCCGCCGGCCTTCGTAGTCGCCGTGATTGTGGTGGTTCCTTCTCCGACAGCCGTGACGGTGCCGTCGCTGCCGACGGTGGCGACGGAAGTCTTCGACGACTCCCATGTCACATCGGTGCTGATGGCGTTTTCAGGAGAAACCGTGGCCGTTAGCTTCGTAGCGCTGTTTTCAACCATGGTCAGTGCACCGTCAAGCACGCCATCGCCAACGATCGTCACGCTGCTTGGCAACGTGACGTCCGCACCTTGATAGATCTTGATGTCATCGATCGCGCCACTCCAATAAGCGTCGCCGCTATACAGGGATTTGCCGATGGTTGCGGCGGTGCTGCCCAGATCGGCCATGGTGATGCCGGTGTTTGCCTTGTATCCGACAAGTTCGCCGTCACGAAGCATGGTGAGGGTTTCGCCGTCGACGATCAGCTTGTAGTTGTGCCAGATATTGTCATTGTTAGACAGCGAAGTCTTAAATCCTTGCTCATTGTTCCACTTGTTATCGGAAATGACGAACTTCGTGGACTTGGTGCTCAGGTACCAGAACAGGTATTTCTGCTGGCTTCCACCCACAGAGAAGCTGAAATAGTTGCCGTCATCAGCATGACGTGATTTGGCAGCGAATTCCATGGTGAACGAGTTGCCCGCCTTGGCGAACAGCTCATCCGGGAACGAAGCATACTGGCCATTGCCTCGCAGAGACAACGCCTGGTTATTGTTCCTGTCGCCGAACGCTTCGACCTTCGCACCGCCGTTCATGGTCAGGTTGTACCCGTTGCCGGATGTGTCAGTCGCAGTTCCGTCGGAAAAATCATAGCTGGCAAGCAGGTTCAGACCGCTTGAAGCAGAGGGGGTTGCCGAACCGTTACCGGTTCCGGCGCCGTCTTCAGCGAATGCGACCGGCGCGAACGAAACCATCATCGGTACCGTGACCGCGATGGCAAGCCCACGTCTGAGAATATCGCGCAATCGTTGACTATGTCGTTTCATGCACTCTCCTTGATTTACCACCGCCGCACACGGTTACGACATAGAGTGATAGCTAGCACTCTGCTTATGCTTCATTGCTGCATCACCGTCGTTCGTTCTGAGTCGGCGGCGCTGGTCCGTATTTATTGTTTTTCTTTTGCTTGTGGCCGCATGGCCGGACCGTCCATGTCCAACCACGAACCGCGACGCGCCCTACAACTCTGTGAACGTTAACGGTCTATGTTCTATTCAAAACTATGGTGACTTTCACCACAATCCCAGCCAGTAACAATTCAATAACAATTCCAGCCAGCAGCCCTCTTTGCAACAAAGACGGCTGAAGCCGGACAATCCCCTTAAAAGAGCCTCATCAAGGATTTATAGACCCCCATACAAAGCCAAATAGCATTACAACACCTGCTGCAGCACTCGCCCCAAAGCACCCATAATACACCCTTTTCACAGCACCTACTGCTCGTTGGTTTCAGGGGCGGTGAGTTCGCGGATGTCGGCTTTTTCGGGCGCGATCATGTTCACCGGCTCGATGATTCTGCTCTGGTCGACGCGCTGCAGCTTGCGTGCGGTGACAAGCACGCGCGATTCCAGCGACGAGGCGAACGCATTGTAGGCACCGACCGTTTTGGTGATGGCGGACCCCAGCTTGGTGGCGCGATCGCCCAACACCGCGAACCGCTCATACAATTCGCGGGACAGGTCGAACAGCATTTTCGCGTCATCGGTCAGGCTTTGCTGCTGCCACGCGTACGCCACGGATTTCAGCACCGCCCATAGGGTGATCGGCGAGGTCAAAGCCACCTTGCGCGCAAACGCGTCGTCCATCAGCGTCGGGTCAGTTTCCAAAGCCGCCTGCAGCAAGGATTCGTTGGGAATGAAGGCGATCACAAAATCCGGAGCATCATCGAACGCGTTCCAATAGGCCTTGTCGCCCAAAGTCTTCACATGTTCACGCACTGCCTTGGCATGCGCATGCAGCAGCTCCGACTTGTGCGCCAACTCCTCAGGCGTGGCGGTATCGGGAATCTCGCACGCCTTCTGATAATCGGCGTACGGAGCCTTGGCATCGATTGGAATGGTTTTGCCACCCGGCATGTGGATGACCATATCCGGACGTGCGTATGCCCATCCACGTCGGTGACGACCACCTGGGTGTCGAAATCCACATGCTCCAGAGCCCCGCGGATTCCACAATGTTCCTCAGCTGCGCCTCGCCCCACGCGCCACGCACCTTGTTGTTGCGCAACGCCGACGACAAAGCGTTGGTTTCGCGGTCAAGACGGGCCTGCTGCTCGCCAAGCCCCTTGAGCTGCTCGCCAAGCGCACCCATCTCCCGTTTGCGCCCTTCTTCGATTTGCGAGACCTTCTGCTGCAGGGCGTCAAGATTCTTCTGCACGGGCGCGAGCGCGGACAATACCTTGCTCTGCTCCTGCAGTTTTCGCTCGTTTTCGGCCTGCTTGCGTTCCGCTTCGGCCGCGGCACGCTCACGCTCCCGCTCCACACGTTCCTGTTCGGCCCGCTGGGCCTGCGCGAGCTGCGATTTGAGATAGGTCAACTGTTGGGCCAACCCTTCCGCCTGCGTGCGGTATTGGGTCACCGCCGTGGACAATTCGCTGATTTCCTGCCGATCAGCTTCGATCTGCGCTTTCGCCTCGTTAAGATCAGCGGTTTTCGCATCACGGGCCATTTCCTGCCCTTTGGAACGGCCCGCAAAAAAGCCGCCGCGGCTCCAAGCGCGGCCACAACCACCAGAAGAATCACCACAAACACAGGATTGTCGAACATATGTTCTATATAACAGCATGACCAAGACATCTTGGAAGATCAAAGTTCGCAAGACATCCATGCCCAGCTGCATTATGCTTGGAGCCGAAAGCATGCTCACGAACATGCGGCAACGCGAGCACGCTGAATATTCGAGAGGCATTCAAGAGGCAATCCGGGGGTTCGGAAACACATGGGATTCGATTTGTTTATGACGGTGGCGGCGATCGTTGCGGCGGCCGTGGCCACTTGGGCCATCCTCAGGCTATTCCTAAGCGAAAACGATGACATAGCCCCCTCCCACCAACGCATCACCGATGACAAGCCCGCCAAGAATCACACCGAAAATCACACCGAAATCCAGACGAGGCAGCCGGCGCAACACACCGAAGCGACATCGCCAAGCGTCTCGCCATCGCAACCATACTGACCGCTCCCACATTCACCGTAACCATGCTGACATTCGGCGGCATCACACTTCCCCACTGGCTGACCAATCCATGGCTGCACGCCATCATCGCCACGCCGGTCATGTTCTACTGCGCCGCGCCGATGCACAATCGTGGCACCGCCGCCCTGAAAAGCCACACGCCCAACGCGGATTCGCTGCTGTCGCTCGCCATGACCATTGTGTACGTCTACAGTCTGCTGGCGTGCGTGGTGTCGTGGATTTTCCCCGCGGGGTCACGCAATCAGTATTTCGCTTTCGCAAGCATGGTCGCCGTGCTATCGCTTGCGATTTCGCTGATCGCGCAACGCCCCATGGCAAAGAAAGCATCGGAAGGCGATATTCCGACCGCACAATCGCAAGAAAAGCAAGAAATACAATCTCAAGAAACGCAAGAAACACAGCAAAGCATGGATACGCTTATCCAGGCCAGCATCACATATGAGATTCGCACACGGGTAACGCAGATCACCGCGACCGTGACGATGGTCATCGCGGTGTGGACGTTCGCTTTGTGGCTGATTTTCGGGCTTCAGCCGAAGCTTGCGATTGCCGTGTTGATCGGTGCGACGGTTTTGACGGTCGCAGGCTTGGTTTTGCAGGCATATGACCGCCAACCGTCACGGTAAAACGGTTTTCGCAAAAGAAAATCGCGCAATCGCACGAAAAATGGGCGGACCCGCATGTGCGCAGTCCGCCCACCGTCAACGGTTAGACCGTTTTCGCGACTCGGCCAATCAACAGTCAGTCAGGCCAAACCGATCAGCCGAATGACTCCGACCGTCACTTAGCTTCTGCCGAAAAATCGTCGTCGATCTGCCCCGGCGCCCACGAGGAAAGCTCCAAATGGTCGCCGCCGGTCTGATCCACAAGCACGGTGTCGCCATCGTGCACTTCGCCGGCCAGCAGCATGCGCGCCAACTGGTCGCCGACTTCGGTTTGCACCAAACGACGCAGCGGGCGAGCGCCATACGCCGGGTCGTAACCGGTGTTGGCGAGCCAATCGCGCGCCGAATCGGTAACATCCAGCTTGATGCGGCGATCCGCCAAGCGGGCCGAAACCTGCGCCACCTGAATGTCCACGATGCCGCCGAGCTCTTCGCGCGTAAGCGGGTGGAACATAACCAGTTCATCCAAGCGGTTGATGAATTCCGGCTTGAACTGCATATGCACGGCGTCCATCACGGCCTTCTTCTTGGCTTCGTCATCCAGTTCGGTGTTCACCAGGAACTGCGAGCCAAGGTTGGAGGTCATGATCAGAATCGTGTTCTTGAAGTCCACGGTCCTGCCCTGCCCGTCAGTCAAACGGCCGTCGTCGAGCACCTGCAACAGCACGTCGAATACTTCAGGATTGGCCTTTTCAACCTCATCGAACAGCACCACCGAATATGGGCGGCGACGCACGGCCTCAGTCAGCTGACCACCCTCCTCATAGCCGATGTAGCCCGGCGCAGCACCGATCAGACGAGACACGGAGGCCTTCTCCATGTACTCGCTCATGTCAATGCGCACCATGGCCTTTTCATCGTCGAACAGGAAGTCGGCGAGCGCCTTGGCGAGCTCGGTCTTGCCCACGCCGGTCGGGCCGAGGAACAGGAACGAGCCGGTTGGGCGGTTCGGGTCGGAAATGCCCGCACGCGAACGACGTACCGCATCGGAAACCGCTTGAATGGCTTCCTTCTGGCCGATCACACGTTTGCCGAGATAGTCTTCCATGGTCAGCAGCTTCTCGTTTTCGCCTTGCATCAGGCGTCCGACGGGAATGCCCGTCCAGTCGGACACGATTTCGGCCACGGAGTCGGCGTCAACGCGGTCCGGCACCATCGGAATATCGCCACCCAAGCCACCGTCAGCACCGCCTGCCGCACCGTTCTTGGCCGCCGCCTCGTTTTGTTCGGCTTGCGCGATCTCCTTCTGGATGGCCGGAATTTCGCCATAGTTGATGGCGGAGGATTTCGCCAGATCGCCTTCGCGTTCATACCGTTCGGCTTGGGTGCGTAGTTCGTCGAGCTTCTTGCGCAGGTCGCCGATGCGGTTGTGTCCGTTCTTTTCGGCGTCCCAGCGTGCTTTCAGACCGTTGAGTTTCTCGCTTTTGTCGGCGATTTCCTTGTTGAGGTCGTCGAGACGTTCCTTGGCGCTTTCATCAAGCTCGTTTTCCGCTTTCTGCGCGGCGGCATCGTCTTTCGGATTGCCAAGCAGGTACGATTTTTCCATCTTGAGACGGTCGACCTGACGCTGCAGTTCGTCGATTTCCTCAGGCGAGGAGTCGAGTTCCATGCGCAGGTGCGATGCGGCCTCGTCAACCAGATCGATGGCTTTGTCCGGCAGCTGACGGCCGGAAATATACCGGTTCGACAGCGTCGCCGCGGCCACGAGCGCATCGTCTCCGATGGTCACCTTGTGGTGGGCTTCGTATTTCGGTGCGATGCCACGCAGGATGGCGATGGTGTCTTCCACGCTCGGCTCTCCTACGAACACCTGCTGGAAACGGCGTTCCAATGCCGGATCCTTTTCGATGTTCTCACGGTATTCGTCGAGTGTGGTGGCACCGATCAGGCGCAGTTCGCCTCGCGCGAGCATGGGTTTGAGCATGTTGCCCGCGTCCATGGATCCTTCGGCCGCGCCCGCGCCGACGATGGTATGGATCTCATCGATGAACGTGATGATCTGCCCGTCTGCGTTCTTGATTTCCTGCAGCACGCTCTTCAGGCGTTCCTCGAACTCGCCACGGTATTTCGAACCTGCCACCATGGAGCCCAGATCAAGCGAGATGAGCTTCTTGTTTTGCAGGGTGGTCGGCACATCGCCGGCGACGATACGCTGCGCAAGGCCTTCCACCACGGCGGTTTTGCCCACGCCAGGCTCGCCGATCAGCACCGGATTGTTCTTGGTGCGGCGGCTCAGGATCTGGATGACTCGGCGGATTTCCTGATCGCGGCCGATCACGGGGTCGAGCTTGCCTTCTTTCGCGGCTGCCGTCAGGTCGGTCGAATACTTTTCGAGGGCTTTGTAGGAGCCTTCGGCGTCGGGACTGGTCACTTTCGCGCCTCCTCGGATCGTTGGCACGGCTTTGCGTAGCGCGTCGCGGTCACGCCGTATTGTTCCATGATTTGCGCGCTCTGATTCGGCTTTGCCGCCGCGATGGCGATGAGCAGATGTTCGGTGGATACGTATTCGTCGCCCATCTGCTGCATTTCCTTGCCGGCTTGCGCAAGTACTGCGGATAGTTGCCTGCTGACTTGCGGTTGCGCGGTGGTCGATCCGCTGGCGCTTGGCAGCGCGTCCTGCGCTTGGTGCACGGCGGCGCTGATGTTCTGCGCGTTGCCACCCGCGGCTTCGATCAGACCGCGGATCACGCCGTTTTCCTGGCGCAGCAGCGCGTCAAGCAGGTGCAGGGTTTCGACTTGCGCGTTGCCTGCTGCCGACGCGTTCTGTACGGCGTCGGAAATGGCTTCCTGCGCCATTGTGGTGAACTTCTGTTCCATATCATCCTCCATGGTTCGCGCCGATCGTCCGTTTTTCGCACGGTCGCGTCGACGCATATGTCGTTGTCTGATATGCTCAACCGACTTCACCACCATTCTATTCCCAAAAGTGAGTCCGCAACACTCAACTTTTTGTTCACTAAACGGGGAAATCGCGAAAACACGAAAAGGCCGCCACCCACGAAAGGTGACGGCCTTCATATCCGCAATATGCCAATCGACGATCAGCCACGCACTACCACATTGCGCAGGCTGCCAATGCCTTCGACGTGCACGATCGCCTCGTCGCCCGGATCAAGATGGCCGGAAGCGTTCGGCGTGCCCGTCAGAATCACATCGCCCGGCAGCAGCGTCGTAAAGCTGGAAATCGCGGCGATCTGCTCGGGAATGCCGTGAATCAGGTTCGCCGTGGTGCCGGAAGCCAGCTCGACGTCCTCGCCATTCAACGTGAAGGAGATCTTCGCATCCTTCCAATCCAAGTCGTCACGGGTCACGATCCATGGGCCAAGCGGGCAGGACGTGTCGAAGCCCTTCGCGCGCGTCCACATCGGGTCGAACCCCTGCAAGTCGCGCAATGTCACGTCATTCACGCAGGTGAAGCCGAGCACATAGTCCATGGCCTGTTCGACCGGCACGTTCTTGGCGATGCGGCCCATCACCACGGCCACTTCTGGCTCGAAATTCATGTCGTTCGAATATGACGGAATCACGATCGGATCATCCGGACCAATCACCGACGTGCTCGGCTTGGAGAAGATCACCATGTCTTCCGGAGCATGCTTGATGTCGGAATGGCCTGCTTCATGCATGAACTGCGCGTGTGCCTCGTAATTCTTGGCCAGGCCATACACCTTCGACGGAATCACCGGGGAAAGCAGGCGAATGCCGTCGCCGTCCACCGGAAAACGCTCGCCGGTCGGCTTCACGCCGGCACCGGCCAGAGGATGCCCCTCAAGCGCTACGAGATAGTCCTTGCCGTCGCTTTCGTCGGTCTGCACGAAAGCGTATTGCGGTACATCATTATGCGAAAAACGTGCGATTCTCATGCTTGCCAGTCTACCCGCAACAATCGTCGAATCGTTCATATCATCGACATGCGGCGCCCGGCAATCAAAAACATCGAAAAACGGGCCATCACATCATGCGAAGGCCCGTCACAGGAAGAAAACGTCAGATAAAGCACGCTCGCCGAAAATCGCGGTGCCGACGCGCACGATGGTGGATCCTTCCGCAACCGCAAGTTCCATGTCGCCGGTCATGCCCATCGACAGTTCGCGGCAGGATTGCGTGCCCGGCTCGCCGGATTCGAGAATATGGTCGCGGGTTTTGCGCAGGTGCTCGAATCCCTTGCGGATGGCGGTTTCGTCGTCGACATGCGCGCCGATGGTCATCAGCCCCTGCAATTCAAGTCCGTCCAATGTACCGATTTTTTGCGCGATGCGGATGGCATGCGAGGGATCGCAGCCGGATTTCGACGCCTCACCCGATTCGTTGACTTCCAGCAGCACGCCCACGGTGATGCCGCGCGCCACGGCCCTGCGCGAGATTTTCTCCGCCAAGTCAAGGGAATCAACCGATTCGATGGTGTTGACGACCGGCAGCACTTTGCCGATCTTATTGCTTTGCAGCTGGCCGATCAGATGGAACGGAATATGCTCACCCGCAATAGTGGAAGCGCCGGCATCGTCGGCAACGCCCAACGTGAATCCGCGCTCCCCGCAACGTGCCATCAATCCTTCGGCCTTCGCCATCACTTCCTGCGGACGATTCTCGCCGATCATACGCACGCCAGCGTCGATCGCAGCCATGATCTCACCCACGTCGCGCGTTTTTCGTGGCGGCAAGCAGGCGTACGGAACCTGCGTCACGCCCGGCATGCTGCTCCGCCGATGCGATGCGGTCCAGTACACGGTGCACGCCATCGGCGATCTGCACGGCACGCACACCGTCGATCACCTCATTGGCAAGATTCTTATGGTCCATATATGCAGTCATGTTCAGCCTCTTGCGTTCAATCCCAACTACCTCTACCAGAGTAAGAAGAAGCCCGTACGACGGTCTGAAGTGAAGCGATAAAGCGACCGATATCCGTACGGGCTAATAAAACAGACGGCAGTAGAAGGGGGAACTTCAAAGACTCCGTCCGACAGCAACTATATGCAAGATTTACTAAACACGCGCCGAAAAAACTTTTCTTCAAAAATTTCTCAGCGAACTCAAATTCAGCCTTGCAATTCGTCTAATTTGCGTTCCAAAGCATCAACGCGTTCCTTCAACGCAAGCACCTGACACGTCAGCGATCGAATCTGTCCCAACTGCACAGTCACCAATCGTTCCCTGGTGTCGGAAGACAAGGCACCCGTCGTGGAATTGCTTCTTGCGGCCGCCATAATATCCAGATCCACTTTCCAACGTGCGATACTACGTTCCACACGCTTGCGCCCGATGATCGCAGGGCTCAACCCAGCCGACGTGAAAATCGTGCTCGGCCGCTCGCCATCCAAATATCGGCGCATGCAACTGATCTGAAAATCACGCGAATACGTGATCCGATTTTCCGTAACCGACTCAACCGCCGGCAACGCACGAAGATACTCGACCTCCGTGTTACTAAACTGCCTTTTCGTCATATCGACCCCATTCATCCGACAAAACGGAATACCATTCTCGTGCTCGTAGATTACCATCACAAACGAACGCGCCCGAACGGCATATACTACCACTTTAACGTAAGGCTATGGGGGCTCACGCCACCTGAATCGCCCTACGCTAAACCTAGCTAAACCCCAACGGGTACAGTTGCGTACTGTCACAGTCAACCCACCAAAGGAGCAGACATGACCGGCCGATTCGCACCAACCCCATCAGGACGCATGCACATCGGCAACGTTTACGCCATGCTCGGAGCATGCTTTCCGCCCGCAAATCGGGTGATTCCATACGGCTGCGCATCGAAGACATCGACGAGCCACGAGTGTTCCCGGCGCCGCCGAAACCATGATGCGCGATCTCGAATGGCTTGGTCTCGGTTGGGATGACGAACCGGTATTCCAGTCGTCGCGACACGCCCTATACCAGGAAGCGCTTGAGCTTCTCAGCAAGCTAAGCTTTGACGAAATCAGCGATATTATCAGTACTGGTTCCAACGATTCCAAGCCCTGCAGCACTACAGCAGGCAACGAAGCAGCCACCTCTGAGGCAACACCGCTCATCTACCCCTGCTTCTGCTCGCGCGCCGACATCCGCGCCGCCTCTGCACCACAGGAAGGCGATCGTTTCACCGTGTACCCAGGAACATGCCGACGCCTCATCGCCAGCGAACCGCAGCGTGCGAAACAACGCCTCGCCAACAACGACCGCCACTCGATGCGCATCGCCACCGCCGACACCACCATCACCTTCCACGACGAAGTATTCGGCACCCAGCAATACCACCTCGCCCACGACATCGGCGACATCATCGTGCGCCGCTCGGACGGCATCTACTCCTACCAGCTAGCCGTCACCGTGGATGACCTCGACATGGGCATCACCGACATTGTGCGCGGCCGTGATCTGCTTCGCTCCAACGCTTTGCAAATCTACATTCGCAAAGCCCTTATCACGCGGGATTCAAGCCTTCCGAACCGACACAGCCCTTCCATCCTGCCGACGGTTCCAATAAACCTGACGATGTGACCATCTCATACGCGCATCTGCCCCTCATCGACAACACAGCCGGCCAACGCCTTGCCAAACGCGAGCGCTCGCTCGATCTCGGCATACTCACGGCACACGGCGCCACCGCGCAACAGATCATCGGCTATTGCGCATGGCTGCTCGGATTGCAGGGAGACCTGAAACACACCAAACCGCAGCCTATGAGCGCCGACGAAGCGCTTGGCGTATTCAGTTGGGATGCCGTTCGCACCAACACGTCAGACCGCACGCTCGATCAAGGCGAGTTCAACGCATATTTCGGACTGTAGGCCCTATTCTGCAGCTCTATTCCGCAATCGCGTTCAGCCAATCCATAATTCCGAATCAAGCGGATATTCGTTGATCGCACAGCCATCCAAAAATATGGACTGCTCCTGCATAAGCGGTGCCGCTTGGCCAGCCCCCGCGCACGTCATCTCATTGTCGATATGCCCCAACCGGTGCCCGACCTCATGATTGATCACCATCGTGCGATATCGCGCCAAGTCGCCGCCTCCCGACATCCACACGTCCGTGCCGGAATTCCAACGATCATCGTTGATAATCACATTGTTGCCCACACGGCAGCTGTATTGCTCCGAACATACCGACGAAAACGTCGGCAAGGTCGACGCTTGGGCGAGCACGATATCGAAATCGCAATTGCCGTCCGTAGAAGGTTCGAAAATCGCGCCTGCGCGCCCATCCATGTTCGCTGTTCAGAATACGAAACACGGCATTCGAAAAATCTTCGACTGATCCGACTTCACCATTGGTGACCACACAGTAATGATATTGCACCATGCCATATCCGCTGTTTTGCGCCGTTTGCTGCGCTTTCGCAAGTATTTCGCTTTTCTGATCGTCCATCAGCGCGGCCGACTGCTCGCGAAGCGCTTTGGTGACGGCGTCTTCCTGCGGTTCCGCCGTTTCCTCCGCTGAGGCCTTTGCGTCTTTCGTTTCCGACGATTCCTAGGTTTTCTTCTCTGATTGTTGCGATTTCTTTTCGGATTTCGCGGATTGATCCGTTTTTCTGAATGTGTTCCGGAATTGCCGATCTGCGCCGTTTTCGCATGTCCGTTCAGCACCGCGTTGACCAGCACGGCATGCACGCTGCACGACGTACATGACACGATGACGCATAATGCAAGAATCCAAGCCACGACGCTTCTGCGGATGCGGAACGCTTCCGTCCGTTCCCGGCGGCTCATGGTGGCGGCCGCTTTCGGATCGAGCGCACGCAGAATGGTACGAATTCGCTTCAATCCGGCCTCCTTATAACCCTGCCGTCACGCAGGTGGCAGCATATCTCTTCCGCGGCAACACTACCAGCCAACAGTAGGCATGCAAAAAGCCCGCTTCCCCCGTACCGGAAATTTTCCGAGGAAAACAGGCTTTATGCAACAGTTCTCATATATCAAACGCAACTTATGCGACGGTCAGACAAACAAGTCACGAATGATTGAATGCGATCAGGCGAACAACTTGAACACGAACGCACCCACGATAGCGCCCAGAATCGGGGCGACAACCGGAATCCAAGCCTCGCCCCAGCGGGAGGAGCCCTTGGACGGGATCGGCAGGATGGCGTGCAGCAGTCGCGGCATGAGATCACGGGCCGGGTTCAGGCCAGGACCGGTCGGGCCGCCCATGGAAGTCACGAGACCCCACACAATGAAGCCGACCACGATGGAAGCGGCAGCGTGGTCCGCTTCGCCCCACGGCATGGACAGGCAGCACAGGGCGCCGAACACGAGCACGAGGGTGCCGAAGAACTCGTTGACGAAGTAGTTGATGCGGTCGTTGTGGGCGTCGGTGGTGCAGAAGGTGCCGAGGATGGCGTTGGCGTTTTCGGTGTCCTTATAGTGCGGGTAGTAGGTGATGTACACCACGAGCTGACCTGCGGCGGCACCAAGCAGCTGGGCGATGATGTACGGCAGCACGAGGCTCCAGTCGAACAGGCCGTTCACAGCCTGGGCGATGGTCATGGCCGGGTTGATGTGCGCGCCGGAGACGGCACCGAACATGAGCACCGGGATCATCACGCCGAAGCCGTAGCCCATGGCGATGTTCAGCCAGCCCGCATGGTGGCCCTTGGTGTTCTTCAGTTCAACGTTCGCGACAGCGCCGTTGCCGAAGATCATCAGAATGGCGGTACCGAAGAATTCGGCCGCAAGTTTGACAAAAGTCGAGTATTCCACTGCTGTTTCCTCTATTGCTTCTTCTCAATAAGAATCAGATTGATGTCGATTCCGCTCTCGGCGGACAACAGCGTCCAACATTACTCCCCGCACTGGAAGTCAGTATGCCACTAGGTATGACGTCATAGCGCTGGTTTCATATGTTGGATATTGCACTCGTAGTTTGATTCGGCAAACCGCGGTTTCGCCAGTTCCACCATTATCGTCAGACCTGCCGCCTTGGCAGAGAATCCCCATGTGCCAATGAGATTGCCTTTCGCAGCCTTCTTCGGTGTGGTCAGCGTGGCCACAACCATGGTGCTGGCTTTATCTATAGATGATGAATCCACTCCGAAGAACTCTGCAATACCGATGTCTTCGCCATCCCTGTAGAATGAAGATTAGAGATGTCGTACTGCGCGTTGGAGCCTGTCGACCTGCCCTTGCCAAGAGTGCCCACGATCTTGTCTTCTGCAATCAGAGTAACACGTCATTATTCTCAGACAAAGAAGCAAATCGATGATCGGACCGCACGTGGGCCTTTGAGCATGTAGGAACCAAAGTTATTGCCTATACCCTCGGAAGTTATTACCAGGGTGGACGCGCCGGGGGGGGGATTGAACCTGGAACGCGTGTCTTCATGGAGTGATGAGGCGTCGGCCGACGTGCGGGAGCCATAGTGAGTCCGTCGCGGGAAGCCAGTAGGGCCGGTACGTAAGTCCATCCACGGGAATTCATCGCAAAGCCTTTTCCTTAGCATCCCATTTCCTCCACCCGCTGGATGTTTTGCCCGCTGAAAGGCTTGCTTTCCGGGTAAATTCCCCCAGTCACTGGAGGAATCAGGACTCCGAAGCGTGCGCCATCGGGTAGATTTCCCCACCGGCTGGAAGAATCAGGACGCTGAGACGCCAG
>ENA-OQBU01000034-OQBU01000034.1-human-gut-metagenome-genome-assembly--contig:-NODE-34-length-44000-cov-16.180111_pt1 | contig 44000 bp, 41 predicted proteins | sample MGYA00242492_ERZ504566 | MGnify/ENA primary metagenome ERZ504566 (study PRJEB26092, sample SAMD00036261) | human gut metagenome | host: Homo sapiens | study: EMG produced TPA metagenomics assembly of...
GTATGGGGCAGGTCGGTCACGCATTACTCACCCGTTCGCCACTCTCACCCAGGAGCAAGCTCCTGGGATCCCGTTCGACTTGCATGTGTTAAGCACGCCGCCAGCGTTCATCCTGAGCCAGAATCGACCCTCCACAAAAAACCTCGTGAAGAGACATCGACATGATGACTCTCGAAATAAGAAAATTGACGATCGCCTTATAAGGAAAGGCGCATCGCACAAAAACCTCACCGTCCTTCAAGCCTCCCGGCCACTCGCAAGGAGCGGACGATGAACTGGCAATCATTGACTATAAAGAAGTAGTACAAATACGCTCTTGAGTTCTCAAACCACCACCGCACCAGCAGACCGCCCCAAACTCAAGGAGCCAGGCCGCCGTGCTGAGCAGCAAGAGATAAACTTACACGAGAACCCGCAAACGCGCAACCCGACGGGCATGACGAAGCGTGAAACCGTTGGAAATCCAACGTTCCATCGGCGTGTCGAAAACGAGCCAAACGCGACCTGAAACCGTCGATGACACCATCATAGGACGCTAAAACCACGGCCAGGTGAACGCGAAAACAACAACACACGGCGTGTCGGAATCGCAAAGCCAAATGCGGATGAAGCGAAGACGCGAACAATGCAGCCATCTGCGCTATGAACGCGATATGAGATCCATAGCCTGACAACCGCACCAATGCAATATCAGGAAATACAGCGCCAAGAAAAAGCAGCACACGGATCCGAACGAAGGCAATGAGATACAAAAGCGGGGAGGCTCCATGTTCCACGGAGACTCCCGGCTTGTTATTCAATTATTGGTTTCAGTTATCAGCCAATCACTCGGCCTGAGCGGGCTCTGCAGCCGGCTCAATCGTGGCGACGGCCTTCTTGCGGCTCAGGTAGCGCTTGATGGTCAGGAACTCCAGGCCGATCACGAGCACCGCGGTCACGCCCCAAGCCACGTACATGGCGGTCTTCCAGATCGGGGTGGCGACCTTCGGCTCGCCATTCGCGTACTGCCAGCTGTTGGCGGCCGTGTACAGGATGTTGTGCGCGGCCTGACGCATGGCCTTCACGGAAGTGGCGGACTTATCGGTGATGTGGTTGGTGATCTTCGTGGTGGCAAGCATCGAATCGTTGCCCGCACGCACTTCCTGATCGGCGTTCTGGTAGCCGTAGCCGCCGAAGTAATCGGTCAGGACGAAACCCTTGAAGCCCCACTCGCCGCGCAGCACGGTCTGCAGCAGGTTGCTGGAAGCGCCGGCGTAGGTGTAGCCGATGTAGTTGAAGGAGCTCATCACGGCCTGGGCGCCGCCTTCCTTCACGCTCATCTCGAACGGCTTCAGATAGGTTTCACGGATGGACTGCTCGTTGGCCCACGTGCACACCATGTTGGTGCGGTTGGTCTCCTGGTCGTTGAGTGCGAAGTGCTTCATGAAGGAGTACACGCCCTTGGACTTGCGCCGGCGATTTCGTTGGAGGCCATCGCACCGGAGAGCAGGGAGTCCTCGGAGAAGTACTCGAAGGTACGACCGGAGAATGCCGAACGGTGGATGTTCATGGCCGGAGCGTACCAACCAGCCACGTGCATGTCGTGAGCCATGTCGCCGATCATCTCACCGAACTGCTTGGCGAGATCACGGTTCCAGGTGCAGGCGAACGCGGTGGAGGCCGGGAAGCCGATGGAGCCAACACCGGTGAAGTTGTTGTTCAGCGAGGCCGGGCCGTCGGCGTCGGTCAGCTGGATCTTGCCGACGGACTTCACAGCCGGAGTGCCGTAACCACCATTGGCGATCAGGTCGTCCATATCGTCGAAGGTGAGCTGGTCGAGCAGCTTGTCCCAATCGCGTCGTCATAATCCTTGCCATACATCTGGTACAGCTTCAGGCCATTCTTGGCACCGGTGGTCGGCATCTCGTCCGAATCGTTGTCATACTTCTTCGGATCGTAGTTGCTGTTGTTGGTGAACTCGGCCTTGGCTTCGTCGCTCATCGAGAAGTTGGTCGGAGCGGCGGTGGCCTTGGCATAGTTCGCGAAGTGGCCCGCGCGAGACAGGTACGTCACGTCGCCGGCGGCGTAATCGAACTCGTTGGTGGCGGCCACGGCATCGCCGTTATGGGTGTTCGAGTCGGAATCGTAGGTGACGGCGTCCTTCACGGTGACCTTCTGATGGTCGATCACGTGGTGCGAATCGGACTGGATGGAGATGTCGTAATCGCCCTGCTCCAGCACGTACGCCTTAGCGTCCTTCTGGTCGTAGGAGGCCATGTCGTCATCGTCGAACTCGATCTTCACGGTCTGGGAAGCGCCCGGCTCGAGCTTCTTAGTCTTTTCGAACGCAACCAGGTTCTTGGATGCCTTCTCGATGCCGCCATCGGTGTACGGCGGGTTGTAGTAGACCTCGACCACGTCCTTGCCGGCCTTGTCGCCGGTGTTGGTGACGGTCACATCGAACGAGATCTTGCCGTTCTTGTAGGAGACCTTGCCCATCTCCTGCTTGAACGTCGTGTAGGACAGGCCGTAGCCGAACGGGAACATGACGGTGTCGTCGTAGTTGATCAGACCTTCGTCGGCGGCGGTCTCATAGAACTTGTAGCCAACGTAGATGCCTTCGACGTAGTTGACGAACGTCGGGGTCACCGTGACCTTGTCGCCACTGAAGCCCATGTAGGAAGCAGTGAGATCATCCGCATTGTCGTAAGTGAACTTGCCGTTCGTGCCGACGGACGAAGCGTTGCCGGCGGCGGTGCCATCGGTGTTGTTGAACACAGCGGTCTTGGTCAGGTCCTTCGCGAACGTGTCGGAGGTCTTGCCGGACGGATTCACATCGCCGGCGAGCACCTCACCCAGTGCGGAGAAGCCGGTCTGGCCGGCCGGCGGGCACCACAGCACGGACTTGATCTGCGGATACTGGGACAGGAAGTCGAACTGGAACGCGTTGGCGCCGTTGTAGACGAGCGTCACCTTCTTGAAGTTCTTGGTGACCAGGTCGATCATGTCGCGCTCGGTCTGGGACAGCTGCAGGAAGTGCTCGCCATCCTTGAAATCTTCGTAGTCCTTGGAATTGTTGTTGTAGGTGATGCCCTTCGCCTTCATGTTCGTCGGCAGGTCAGCGCCTTCGCCGCCGACGCGGGTGATGGTGATGACGGCTTCGTCGGAGAAGTCCTTGGCGTCGGAGATCAGCTTGTCGGAATACTGCTTGGCCGGAACCTCAGGCAGGGTCCAATCCTGCGACCACATAGCCACCATCGGGCGGTCCTTGCGGTAGTCGGTGTACAGCTTGGTCAGCTCGGAATTGGTTTCGATGCCGGCCTGCTTCATGCCGTCAAGCATGGAAACGGTCTCGTACTGGTCGGACATGGAGCCGGAGCCGGTGCCGCCGTAAACCGGGTTGGTGGAGCCCCAACCGAACACGTTGACCTTCTTGTTGGACAGCGGCAGGTTGGAATCGTCGTTCTTCAGCATGGTGATGGCTTCCGACTGCACTTCCTTGGCCAGCTCGTTGGCTTTGGAAACGGTGGTGTCGGACAGCATGTACTTGGTGGTGGTCGCGTTGTTGAGCAGCGTGGAAAGCGGGCCGGTCAGCATCATGGACACGGCCACGACGATGCCGACAAGCGCCACCAGCCAGGATTCGGAATGGACGATCTTACGGGTCGCCACTTCCTTGACCGTCTTCTTGTTGACGGCAAAAGTGATAATCAGCGCGAGCGCGAACAGCACGCCAATCGCAATAAGGTACGGCGTCAATGAGCCGATGACGTTCATAACGTCAGCCATGTTGATTTGCAGCATGGTCTGCCTCCTCCTTGATTCTCATAACCAAACGACACGTAGGCTCCGATGCCTTTATCGGAACCGCGAAACCATTCAACACTGCCCCGCATCTCATGGTTTCGGTGAAGTGGCTGCAGATGCGTGCGGCAAGTGAAGACACTTCTTCATGTCGATGATTCGATTTCATCAGACTTCAACGTGCGGCACATGGCGTTTTCCCCAGCCTGTCAATTCGCGTGCATAATCTGCACGCCAAGTACGATGGAAGTATGAGCGACTTAAGCGCATTGAATCTGGAAGCAGGCAGCCTGGTTGGCGGCTACACGTTGATTTCCCGGCTTGGTTCGGGTGCCATGGGCTCGGTATGGCGTGTGCGGGACGATGGCGGCCATCAATATGCGATGAAGATTTTGCGTGATTCCCTCTCCGACGACGATTCCCCGCAGCAGCAGCGCGACGAGTTGACCGCACGCGAGCGCCTGCGCAGGGAGGCGATGGCGTTGCAGAAGGTGCGGCATCCGGGCGTGTGCGGCATTGTGGATATGGAACTTGACGACGCGTTGGCTTTTATTGTGACCGAGTTGATCGAAGGCAAGAATCTGCGTGAGGATGTGCGCGTCAATGGCCGATATGTGGGCGACGATTTGGAACGGCTGGCACGCAAGCTGATTGAGGCGGTGCGTGCCGTGCATGCGGCCGGCATCGTGCACCGCGATATCAAGCCGACGAATGTGATGGTGTCGAGCACCGGCCCGGTATTGGTGGATTTCGGCATCGCTATGGGCGAAGGCGAAAGCCATGTGACGCGTACCGGTCTGGTGATGGGCACGCCGGGGTTCATCGCGCCGGAAATCATTGATGGCGCGGAATCGGATGAAATGACCGATTGGTGGTCGGTGGCGAGCGTATTGGCGTTCGCCGCTACGGGTGAGCCGGTGTTCGGCACGAAGCCGATGATGACCGTGTTGGAACGCGCCGCGGCCGGCAGCGCCAATCTTGCGGGACTTCCCGCGGGCACGATGGCCGCGTTCCGTTCGGCGCTTAATCCGGATCGGACGAAGCGGTGCACGCCGGACGATTTGCTGCAGGCGATCGCCGTGGATGCGTTGAATCCGCAGGCGTGGGTTGCGGCCGACAATGGTGGCGCAGCGGATGGCGATACGGAGGCGATGCCCCCTTTTGTTGAATCGCCCGACAATCCGCGCACGTTGTGGCAATCGCAGGACGACATAACCGGCGAAAACGCCATCGGCACGCGCACGATGCCAAGGCTCAGCGAAGCAACGCAGGCGATCGGGCAGCCCGATGTGAGCGCAACTCAAGTAATCGGGAAACAAGTGACCAGCCAATCCGACGCGAGCGCAACGCAGGTGATCGCACCTGTTGACGATGCCGAGACCAGCGTGCTTTCCGACGCACTTCCCAACGTGGGCAGCACGCGGGCGATGCCGACAGGCACGCAGGTAATGCCGCAATCCATGCCGTCAACACAAATGCTGCCGGCCCAGAACGCATGGAATCCAGCGGAAGCGCCGACGCAAGTCGACCCGACCATCAAACCCGCGTTGCAACGCATCGCCATGCGGCAGCCGCCGTCCGTCATACCGCAGGCCACGGTGGCCGCGGCGCAGCAATCGCCCGCAATGTCATTCCCGCCGGTACCCGGTATGGATGGGCCGAACGTTGCGGAAGCACCCAATCCCGCCGATGTGAAGCGTGGCGCGATGTTGGGCCGGGGCATGCTCCCCTGCGCGCTGATGGCGATTCCCGTGGCCGTCTGCGGACTGTTCTCACTGTGGACGGCGATGGCAGCCGCGTTGCTGTTCGCCTGTGCGCTGGCCACTATCGGATTCAACACGGAGGCGCAGCTCGAGCGCGAAGGCAAACGTGGCGGCGAGAAGAAAAGTTCCGACTGGCTGCTGCGATTGGCGGGACTGCCCTGGCACATCGTGAAGGGCTTCGGCGTCGCCATCGTGCGGACGCTGATCATGTTGGCCGTGGCCGCGCTGGGTTTGTCGCTCACCACGGTCGTGCTGCAGCTTCCGTATGCCGTGATGGATACGTGGATATTTGGATTGACGATTCCGATGCCGACGCTGCTTGGCGGTCCGCTTTCCGAAAGCGGGCTGGCGCAGGCTGCGTTCTGCGCGATCGGCTGGCTTGTGGCCGTGGCCGCTCCGGGCGCGATCGTACTGCGATTGGGCGGCGGCGCACTGCGTAAACAGCCGTATCTGCGCCACTTGAGCGAGCTGCCGACGCAATCGCAAGGCAATACGGAATTCCCGGCGAATCGATAGCAAGGCATCGCTAGTATGGTGCCCAGCATAACAACGTGAGGTCGAAAGGAATATCGATGGCCCAGAACAGCAAGGATGCGCAGAAGCGTACCAGCCGCGCCGAGCGTAGGGCCGCTGAGGCCGCAGCGATGAAGGCGCGCGCCGAGCAGATAGAGAAGGAACGCAAGCAGCAGACGATCATCGGCGGCATCGTGGTGGCGGTGCTGGTGATTCTGGTGGCGATCGGCGCGTTCACCGTGTACCACAACATGCATAAGAAGGCCGAAACGAAGGCTTCCACCGAAACCGTGCAGGAAGCGTACACGGCGTTGCAGAAAGTGAAGAACACTCCGAAGCTCGTCGATAAGAAGGGCGGCCTGCTGATTTCCAAGAACGGCTACGGCAAGGCTGTGGAGGGCGCGCCGACCGTCGAGCTCTACATGGATTTCCTGTGCCCGGGCTGCGGCAACCTGCACCGCCAGTTGGACGCCGACCTGCAGAAGATGGTCGATGCCGGCCAGATCAATCTGGACCTGCATTTCATGGCGTTCATGGACCGTTGGTCCACCGACGAGTATTCCAGTCGCGCGGCGAACGCGGCCATCTACCTGGCCGAGCATGACAGCGACCCGAACCATCTGATCTCCTTCCTGGAGAAGGTCTACGCCGAGGATTTCCAGCCGGAGGAAGGCTCCGCATACAAGTCGGTGAGCGACGCCAAGATCAAGGAGCAGATGATCGCCGCGGGTGTTTCCAAGGATGTTGCGGACAAGCGTTTGGCCGCGATTATCAGGAATGGCTTGATGCGATCGACACTTACACGCCGAAGCGTTCCGAACTGTGGCATCAGTCCGGCAGCTACAAGGGCAGCATGACCACGCCGACCGTGATCATCAACGGCAAGTATTGGGATATGGACCAGCTGACCACCGCCCAGACGACGGTTAAGGACGGTCTGTTGGAATCGATCGGCCTGAAGGACAGCGAAGTCGGCGTTGCCGGCAAGATGCCGTCCATCGGAGCCAAGAAGGGGCCGATTTCCGTCACCACGGGCGAATAACCCCTTACGGGCAGCCGGCGCGTCTCAACCCGCAATGCTAAGTTGACTGCGGTGGAAGCGCTGGTTATGCTATTCATCGTTCCTCTGTTGTTTTCATAGCAAAAGAGGACATGCCTCCTTAGCTCAGATGGCCAGAGCGGCCGCCTTGTAAGCGGCAGGTCGTCGGTTCGATCCCGACAGGAGGCTCGAACCCGTATGACGGGCTTGGACCTCTTACCATGGGTAAGTGCTCCAGAAGTCTTCCCCCAACTTGAGACTTCTGGCAAAGCGGACGAGACGTCCCCCAACCTGTCTCGTCCGACCGGGGGCAGGACATCCCCTTCTCTCCTGCCCCCTTTTATTTTCGTCTTTCTGCACCTGCTTTCAAAATGTGGCGGTATGGATAAAACCATCGGAAAGCACGGCGACCGTTCCAGCTGAGCCGTTACAATAACGGCGTTGTAGGCAGCGCTGAAAAGAGGATAAATGACGAGAAGGTGGACCCCTCGGAGATTCGTGACGCTTCGTCGTGTCCGCGTCATGGCATGCGTGGCCTCATTGACTTTGACTTCGGCGTTGGCGTTTGGTGTGGGCGCGCGCAAATCCGTGGCGTTGACCGTCAATGGGGAGACCACCACGGTGACCACATATGCGATGAGCGTGGACCGTCTGCTGCAGGAGCAGGGCGTGAAAGTCAAAACGCACGACCTGGTGGAATCGACCAGCCCGACCAGCATGCTGAAGAACCATGATGTGGTGAACGTGCAGAGCGCATACCAGACCACCATCACCATCGACGGCCAGGAAGTGCCGTTCTGGACGGTCGCGTCCAGCGCCGAGCAGTTGCTGGACTTCTTCAACCAAAACGAAACCGAAGCGGCGAAAATCACCGTCAATATCAGCAACGTCTACAACAAGCTCACCGGCGGTCTCATCATCAACCAGAAGGGGCCCGTCACCGTCATCGCGGACGGCAAAAGCTCGGTGGCGCCGAACGGCAAGCTGCCCGCTGCCTCCATTCTTGACGCCAAAGGCATCACGTTGGGCAAGGAGGATCGCGTCAGTGTCGAAAAGGACGGCAAGACGACCATTCTGCGCGTCCGCCGCGTGACGCATGGTGAGGAGACCCGCACGAAGGAAGTGCCGTTCGGCACGCAGACCATCATCGACCCGAACCTGCAGCCGGGCGAAGTCACGGTACGGCAGGAAGGCGAAAACGGCGAAATCCAGCAGACGTACGCCGTCACCTACGTGGATGGCGTGAAGGAAAGCGAGACGCTGACCGAAGAGAAGACCACGAAAATCGCCATCGACAAAGTCATTGCGGTCGGACCGGAAAAAACTACGGACGATACCGACAAGTCCGACAAATCCGACAACAGCGGCAACGGCAACGGCAACGGCGATAACGGCGATTCCGGCAAGACGGACGACGGCAAGAACGATTCGGGTAAGAACGACTCGAATAAAAACGACAATAAGTCCGATTCGAACAAGTCCGATTCCGACAAAACCGATTCGAACAAGTCGGATTCCTCGGATAAGAACAATTCGAACAACAACTCGAATAACAATTCCAACAACACCAAGAAGGACGATCCGGCACCGACCCCCACACCAACCCCTGCACCGCAGCCGACTCCCGCACCCCAGCCCAAACCGCAGCCCACGCCGCAGCCGAGCAATCCTTCCGCAGGCTGCCGCTTGTACCATCCTTCCGCGGCACAGGCACAGGCCTACGCTTCCGGCGCGGCGGCGCAGCGCGGCTGGACCGGCCAGAACTGGACGGATCTGGTCAAACTCTGGAATCGCGAATCCGGATGGAGCTGGAGCGCGGAAAACGTGTATTCGGGCGCATACGGTATTCCACAAGCGTTGCCGGGCAGCCAAATGGCCACGTTCGGCGCGAATTGGAAGGACGATGCCGCCGTGCAGATCGACTGGGGTCTGAGCTACATCGCACAGCGGTACGGCAGCCCGTCCGCGGCGTGGCAGCACTCCGAACAGACCGGATGGTACTGATCCGGCTAATCGCCAACGATTTTCGTACCGGCATGAACGGATAATGAGGGAATGACAGAAGAGGGAATGACGGAAAACGTGAACGAGCATACGCAGGGCCATTTGCTGGGGGCGGCCGACATCCGACGCATCGCCGCCGACGCGGGTATCAGCCCGACGAAGAAATTCGGGCAGAATTTCGTGATTGATCCGGGAACCGTGCGTCGCATCGTGCGCGAGGCCGGCGTGACCGCCGACGACCATGTGCTGGAAGTCGGTCCCGGACTGGGTTCGCTGACGCTGGCGATTCTGGAAACCGGCGCCACGATGACGGCTGTGGAAATCGACCCGCCGGTCGCCGAACGCCTGCCGAAAACCATCGCCGAATTCATGCCGGACGCCGTGGACCGCTTCCGTGTGGTCAACCGCGACGCACTTACCGTCAATCCGGAGAATCTGCCCGATTTCAAGGATGACGATTCCTTCACGCTGGTGGCCAATCTGCCGTACAACGTGGCCACGCCGATTCTGCTCACCCTGTTGGAACGTTTCGACAATCTGGGCACCTTCCTGGTGATGGTGCAGAAGGAAGTGGCGGACCGTTTGAGCGAGAAGCCCGGTTCGAAGATCTACGGCACGCCGAGCGTGAAGCTCGCATGGTACGGCACCGCGGAACGCGTGGGCGTCATCGGCCGCAACGTGTTCTGGCCGGCCCCGAACGTCGATTCCGCGCTGGTGCTGTTCAAGCGCTACCCGGGCGGTCACACCCCCGCCGCGGACAATGCGGACGGTTCCGTGGTGGATCGCGAAACCGTGTTCCGTTTGATCGACGCGGCTTTCGGGCAGCGCCGCAAGACCCTGCACGCCGCATTGAAGAAAATCGTGCCGTCCGAAGCGTTCGAGAAGGCCGGCATCGACCCGACCCGTCGTGGCGAGACGCTCACCATCGACGAATTCGTGGCGTTGGCACGCGCGTTGGATGAGGTGTTCGCGTCATGAGCACCATTGATTCGCCCGCCATCGGAACGGCCACCATCAACGCCGTGAGCGTGGACTGCCCGGCGAAAACGAATCTGACCCTGCATGTGGGCCCGTCGCATGCCGAATGGGGCGGCCGTCATGAACTCGACACCATCTATTGCGCGGTCGGCGTATACGACACCATCACCGCCACGCGCAAAGCGCCGGGAAGCGGCTTCTCGCTGAATCTCGAGGGCGCGTATCTGGGCGACCTGGCCTCTTCCGGCAGCGATATGCGCCGCAACCACGCCGTGCTGGCATTGTTCGCCATGGCCGAAGCGAGCGGCCATGAGCCGGACGTGGCGTTGAACATCGACAAGCGCATCCCCGTCGGCGCGGGCATGGCCGGCGGTTCCGCCGATGCGGCGGCGACGATTCTGGCATTGAACACGTTGTGGGATCTCGATTGGCCGATCGAACGCCTGCAGGAAGTCGCGGCCACGCTGGGCGCGGACATGCCGTTCTGTCTGACCGGCGGTTACGCGCGCGGCACCGGTTTCGGCGCACGCATCGAACAGCTTGATGACGATGGCGATATCGTACGCGATCTTACGGAACGTGGGTTTACCGGCCATCTGCTGGTCGGCGCATACCGTGCGGAACTGCGCACGCCGGAAGTGTATGCCACATTCGATCAGATCGGTGCCGGCGATGGCGATGAGAACCACCTGCAGAAGGCGGCGGTCTCCCTGCATCCGCGTAGCGGACAGGCGATCGAGGAAGCCTTGCGTGCGGGAGCCAGCCAGGCGTTCGTCTCCGGTTCCGGCCCGTCCGTCATCGCGTTCGTGCCGACGGAGGATGCGGCGGACGCCGTGCAGCGGGCATGGCAGGACAGCCGTTGCGTCGATCGCATCATCGCCACGACGCCCCAGCCCGACCGATTGTGCATATCACCGCATGACACATATCACCGCATGACAGTAAAGTTGATGGCAATTGGTTTGTTCAAAAGGAATTCGTAAATGACCCAGGCTAACGACGAGCGCGCCGCGCGCAAAGAGTACATTCGCCGCCGTCAGAAGACGGTGTTCAGCATCGTCGGAGCCGTCATGGTGGTCGCCATGGTGGTGTCCCTGCTGTTCTTTTTCCATGTCGGAGGCCTGGGCAACGTCAAGTCGGCCGCCGTACAGCCGAACTACGGCCAGCAGGCACCGTGCCCCATCAAGGAAGCCGACGGCAACAAGGCCAAGTATGTGGAGAATCGCAACATCACGCTGCGTGTGCTCAACGGCACGAAGTTCTCCGGCTTCGCCAAGGCGGTGAGCGACGCGTTGCAGAACCGCGAGTTCAACCCCCAGACGCCGGACAACTACACCAAGAAGGTGGATCGCACGATGATCGTCTTCGGCAAGAACGGCGTGAATCAGGCGTACACCGTGGCAAGCAATTTCACCGATGCCATGCTGGTTATGGACGACCGTCAGGACCAGCTGATCGACGTCATCGTGGGCGCCACATTCGACAATCTGCAGGATACGAAGAAGGTTCCCGCCGCAGGCAAGGCGATCACCGGCATCCAGGGCTGCGTCGCGGTGGACAAGATGACCGACCTGCCCAAGGCGCCCGAGCATGATGCGGTGAATCCGCAAAGCTGACCGCCAATCGAAATCGATATAGGCAATATGAAAAACCCGCGCTCCCCCAATCGGGAACGCGGGTTTCGTATTCGAGCTGTTCCAAGCACACTGTTCCATGCATGCGGCGAAACCACCGCATGTCAATCGCTATTCGCCCTGCTCCTTGTACCAGCGTTCCAGCTCGGCAACGGCCACGTCACGCTCCACCGGACCGTTATCGAGGCGGTATTCCAGCATGTGCTTGTACGCCTTGCCGACCATCGGGCCTGGTTCGATGCTTAGCAGCTGCATGATCTCGTCGCCGTTGAGGTCAGGACGGATCGCGTCGAAGTCTTCCTTTTCTTTCAGGTCGCGTACACGCTGTTCCATCTCGTCCATGGCCGCCGAGAACATCATGGCCTTGCGCTTGTTCTGCGTGGTCGTGTCGGCGCGCGTAAGGCGGTTCAGACGCTCGTACAGCGGGCCAGCGTCCTTGACGTAGCGGCGGACCGCGGAATCCGTCCACGGCTCCTCCACGTAGCCGTGGAAGCGCAGATGCAGGTTGACCAGCTCGCTGACGTCCTCGACCATGTGGTGGTCGAAATGCAGTGCCTTCAAACGCTTGCGCGTCATCTTCGCGCCGACGGCGTCATGACGGTGGAAGCTCACCTTGCCGCCCGCCTCGAAACGACGGGTCTTCGGCTTGCCGATGTCGTGCAGCAGAGCCGCCAGACGCAGCGTCAGGTCCGGGGCCGGCACCGGACCGTCGGAACCGGTTTCGAGGGCGACGGCGCGTTCGATGACGATCATGGTGTGTTCGAACACGTCCTTATGGCGATGGTGCTCGTCGATTTCCAGCTGCAGCGCGGGAATTTCCGGCAGCACGATGTCGGCAAGACCGGAATCGACCAACGCTTCGATGCCGGCGCGCGGGCGATCGGACAGCAGCAGCTTGACCAGTTCGTCGCGCACACGTTCGGCGGAGACGATTTCGATGCGATCGACCATGTCGGACAGCGCTTCGGCGGTTTCCGGCTCGATGCGGAAGCCGAGCTGCGCCACGAAACGCACGGCGCGCATCATGCGCAACGGATCGTCGTCGAACGACTGCCGCGGATCGACGGGGGTACGCAGCACGCCTTTGGCCAAATCGTTCGCACCGCCGAACGGATCGACGAATTCGAGTTCCGGAACACGCAACGCCATCGCGTTGACGGTGAAATCGCGGCGGGAAAGATCGCCTTCCAGCGTGTCGCCGTAATTGACTTCCGGCTTGCGCGAGTCGGGGTCGTACGTGTCGGAACGGTAGGTGGTCACCTCCACTTTCACCTCGGTGCCGTCCTCACGCCTGCGCATCGCGCCGAGCGTGCCGAATTTGCGGCCCATATCCCAGAAGCCATCATGCCCAAAACGGCGCAGAATATGCTCAAACTGCTCGGGACGCGCCGATGTGCAGAAATCCAAATCATGCGATTTGCGATGCAGCAGCAGGTCGCGGACAGGACCCCCGACCAGTGCCAGTTCGTAGCCTTCCGCAGCAAACATACGTCCTAATTCAATGGCCTCTGGCCACACTTCGAAGTTCACGCCATACCTTTCAGCACCACAAGTTTTCCGTTTACCAGCATACCGTTACCCCACCTGCACACAGAATTGAGTATGGTTGGAATCATGATTACGCCCGCAGACCTTGCACGCATGCTTGCCCATGCTGCGGACGACCATGCCCAAAATCCGCTGGAACCGGACGAACTGCTGTACACATCGCAGTCGGTTTCGCTGCAGCAGCTGCAACAACTACAGCAATTGCAACAGCGCACGATCATCACGCCGAGCGCGCCTACGCCGGCGATGATGCCGCGCCGGCGCACCGCGGATGGTCCGACCACGTTCGCATCGCTTGACGCGCAGGAGCTGCCGGTGGTGCGCGAGTATTCGGCGGGCGGGCTGGTGTTCGACGACAAGGGTCGCGTGGCGATCATCGCACGTCATTCACGCAGCGGGCATTTGGAGTGGTGCCTGCCGAAGGGACATATCGAAAAAGGCGAAACGCCGCAGCAGACGGCCGTGCGCGAAGTGCATGAGGAAACCGGCATTCTGGGCGAGGTGGTCGATTCCATCGCCACCATCGACTATTGGTTCACCGGTACCAGCCAACGCGTGCACAAGCTGGTGCACCACTTCGCGTTGCGGCAGATCGGCGGCGAGCTGACCGTCGAAGGCGATCCCGACCATGAGGCCGAAGACGCCATTTGGGTGGATTTTGCTGATTTGGACGATGTGCTGAGCTATCCGAACGAACGGAAGATAGCATGGTTGTACGCAAGGAAACTCAACAGACAGGCGTAATAGTGAATCAATCCGCACAACGGCACGTTTCGCGTGGCCTTCGCGCGTTATCATCCATCCTCGCCATGGTATTGACCATGGCGTTGATGTTGTTATACGCACCCACGCCATCGGCAAGGGCCATGGAATCGACCACATCGGCGGAGTCGACGGACGGTATGTTGTCCATCAACTCTTCCACGGCCGTATTGACGGACACCTCCGGATACCATCTGAACGCCACGGTGACCAACACGACCGGACAGGAGATTCCCGCGGGAACGCTGACGCTGGCCATGAACGCCTTCTACACGTTCGTTTCGCGCAACGACATCCAGGATTGGTCTGAAGGCAACGGGCGAATCCCCACCCCGCAATCCGTGGGACAGGCCGATGTGCCCGCGTTGCAGCCGGGAGCCAGCGCCAACGTGAGCATCGACGCGGACGCCCATCAGGAATCGCTCGCGGCCATCAACTCTTGGGGGCCGAAGCCGGTGCTGCTGAGCTATTCCGCCAACGGAACCCCCCTGCTCAATCGCATACGTTCGTGACGCGCACCGGCGCGGGACTCCACACGCCCAGCACGCCGGCGCTGCACATCACCGTCGCCCAGCCGCTGGCCGCCAACGGGTGGACCACCGACAGCAAGCTGCTTGGACAGCTGGTCGATGAAGGGGGTATTTCCTCCTCGAAACTGGCGAAAATCGCCATGCCCAGCAAGGATGACGACGCACGGCTCAAATCGTTGCAGCAGACCTTCGCCAAGCACGACATGCTGCAGGTCGTAGGAGATCCGACCTACCTGCAGGCGATGGCGATGCCAACGCGGGTCGACGGCATCACCCAGCCCGCATTGTTCGACATAACCGCCTACAGCGCCATGAACAACGCTCCGGCCTACAGCGCAGCCGGTATCAACGACCGTCAATGGTCCGCAGCCAAAGCCCGGAAAACCTATCAATCGGCATTGGGTGACAGCAACGCGGACATCACCGCATACGCGTGGCAGGGCAACGGCAATTGGACCCTACAAGCGTTGACGAAGGCCCGCCAGCAGGGGTACGGCACCGTCATCGCCACGCATGACTTCGAAGAGGACGATGCGGCTACCGTACGTACCGGCAAGACGGTGGTCTCCACGACGCCGGGGACGTCACCGTGCTTTCCGCGCAGAATGTGCTTTCCGGCCTGGCCCAAGGCAAGGCGACCAGTGACGATGCCAACGCCGACAGCGAGGGAACCACGGCCGGCAGATTGGCGCGATTCGTCGCGCAAAGCGCGTTCTACCAGATGGAACAGCCTTATGCGGAACGCAACCTGCTGGTCTGTCTGAACGAGGATTCCGACCCCAGTGTTGTAGACGCGCTGATGAGCGACATCGAGCAGTCGCCGTGGCTGAACCTCACTGACCTTGCCACGTTGAAGGATGCCGACATCTCCGAAGATGCGGCCAGCATGTCAACCGATCTTCCCCAAACGGACGGCCTTACCGATAGCAGGCGCAGCGACGTCCAGCAGACTCTGAGCACGCTGGCGAACTCATCGAGCAACATCAAACGTTTCAATACGTCGATCCTCGTCAAGCCGAACGGAAAAGACGAATCCGACGTCAACACCTGGAGCAGGCAGCTGATGAACGCCCACACCATCATGGCCCTGCACGCGTTGGGCGGCGAAAGCCCTTCCAGAAGCACGATGGCGGAAGGCGCGAACCAGCTCGCGGCCCTGCTGATCAACGGTGTGGCGATCACGCCGACGGAAAGCGTGAACGTGGTCAGCGAAACCGCGAAAATGCCGGTGACCATCAGCAACAGCCACCCGTACCCGGTAAAGGTGAAGGTCTCGTCGCTGACCGATTCCATGCAGATCGTCACGTCCCGATTCGACACCGTGCAGGTGCCGCCCCACGGCGAGGCACAGGTGGCGTTCACCATCCGTGTGTCCACGTCCGGCACCGCCAACGCCACCATCAGCCTGTTCGACAGGAATGGTGCAGCGTTTGGAGCCACGCAAGTCACCCACATCACCAGCGCGCTGCAGATCAGCGACAAGAGCGGTTTCGTCATCATCGGCTTCGCCGTGCTCTTGGGCGCTGTGGGACTGTGGCGTCAATTCAACCGTAAGAAGGATCCCGACGAATGAGTTCTTCCGTTGGCCGTAACTCACTGATCATGGCCTCCGGTACCGCCGCTTCGCGCGTGACCGGCCAAATCCGCACCATCCTGCTTGCCTGGGCCTTGGGCACCACCGGCTATGCCGCCAACGCCTACCAGGCCGGTTCGATGATTCCGCAGGTCATCTACACGCTGGTTTCCGGCGGCATCTTCAACGCGGTGCTTGTGCCGCAGATCGTGCGCACGCTGAAATCGAAGGACGCCGAAACCAAGCTCAACAAGCTCATCACCCTTGCCATCACCTTGTTGTTGGGTGTGACGCTGCTCATGGCCGTTGCCACGCCGTTGTTGACCAAACTGTATGTCAACGGCAGCGCCGAAACCATGGCCCTCGCCACCTCCTTCACCTTGTGGTGCATGCCCCAGATCTTCTTCTACGGCCTGTATACGGTGATCGGGCAGATTCTCGCGGCGAAGGACCATTTCGTCACGTATGCGTGGAGCTCGGTCGGCGCGAACATCATCAGCTGCATCGGTTTCGGCGCGTTCATCGCGATGTTCGGCAGGGCCACGGAACGTCCGCTGGACTTCTGGACGCCGACGAAAATCGCGCTGACCGCCGGCACTTGGACGCTTGGCGTGGCGTTCCAGGCGCTGGTGCTGTTCATTCCTTTGACGAGAATCGGCCTGAAATACCGTCCGAAATTCGGCGTTCACGGCATCGGACTGCGTTCGATGGGACCGGTCGCCGCGTGGAGCCTCGGCATCGTCGGCGTCGATCAGATCGTCAACATCATCGTCACCCGCGTGGCCACCAGCGCGCCGTTCAAGGCTTCGGAACAGCTGCATATGAGCCAGTTGGACGTGGCCGGCAACGCCTCGTATCAGAATGCGTACACCATCTACATGCTGCCGTATTCGCTGATCGCCGTGTCCATCGCCACTGCGATCTTCCCGAAAATATCGAAAGCCATCGCGGACCGCAATATCGACGAGGCGCGCAAGGATCTGAGCTCGGCCCTGCGTAATCTCAATCTCATCATGTGCTTCTTCGCAGCGGCGTTCATCGTGCTTCCGTTGCCGATCATCCTCGCACTGCTGCCGTCCATCAGCGTGCGTGAGGCGCTGCTCATCAGCGCGCCGCTCGCCGCTTTGGGCATCGGCCTGCCACTTTCCAGCTCGTATTTGGTCATCCAACGCACGTTCTACGCGTTCGAAGACGGCAAGCATCCGTTTATTTTCATGGCGATCACCATGGCCATCCAGGGTGGCGTCATCATCGCGTCGACGTTCATTCTGCCGCCCACGCAGTGGATCACCGTCATCGGATTGGCGATTTCGGTGAGCTTCATCCTGCCGTATCCGCTGCTTACGCACATGCTCCGTTCCCGTTTCGACGGCGATGTGGACGACAAGCGCATCATCACCGCTTATGCGAAGGCGCTGGTGGCCACGATAGCCGCCTGCGTGATTGGCCTGCTGTGCCGCAACGGCGTCTACCGGCTGGTCGGAGCGCATATCGGCCCCGACGACGGCACTATGAACTGGGGTCAGGCGGTTCTGTCCGCGATACTGCTCACCATCGTCATCGCCATCGTCTATCTGGCGTGCCTGTGGGCGCTGCGTGCCGAGGAGCTCACTTCGGTCGTGGGCATGCTCGCCGCCCGCATACCAGGGCTTGGCAACAAGCCTAAGTCTGGCGGAACGGCCAGCCCCAACGGTAAACTTGAGCAAAGTACCGCCGAAAACGGCGACCAAGAATAACAGCGTAGGTAGAACAATCGTTACAGAGTTGAAGGAAACCATGAAACCTCAACTGGGAGATACCATCAGCAACCGCTATGTGCTGGTTTCGCCATTGCGCGAGGAAACCAGCTTGCAGGTTTGGAAGGCAAGCGATCACGTGCTTGCCCGGGATTGCCAGCTTTTTATCGTCAACAACCGCAAGGCTTTGCAGGACGTCAATGCGACGGCCTCCATGCTGGCGATTTCCCACGACGCCCATTTCACGCAGGTGCTGCAGCTTCAGCACGTGGGCGAGGTGGCGTTGGTGATCACGCAGCTCGATGCCGGCATGTCGTTGAGCGAGTATCTCACGCAGTCCAGCAAACCGCTGAGCTTCACCGCGATCCGTTCCATTCTTGGTGAGGTCGTCGAAGCCCTGCACGTGTTGCAGAAAGACAATCTCACGCATTTCTCGATCAGCACGGACACCGTGCGATTGACCCGCAACGGCATTGAAATCGCCGACGCGCCGGTAAGCATCATGCTGGCCGATACTTCGCGCGTGCAATCCGTGGAAAACCAGGAGCAGCTTGCGATTCGTCAGGTCGCTTCCCTGCTGTATTCCCTGCTGACGCGCACGCCGTCGACGCTGTCCACGAACTACCATCTTGACGCGATTTCACCGAACGTGCCGATGGAGTTCCGCGTGATTTGCAAGCGTGGTCTGAATCTCAAGGAGAAGGACGGTTTCCCGACCGTTCCGATGGCCACCATCGCCGAATTGGAGGCGTTGCTGGGCGACTACGAGCCGCTGGCGAAGCTTAACGGCCCCGATATTGCGTTACCGTCCGCGGATTCGGAATGCTCGATTGTGAACGTGCCCCTGCTGCAGATTCTCGAGCAGGATGCCATCGCCTTGCCCGATACGCTGGCTGAAACCGGAAGCATTCCGGAAATGACGTTCGAAGCGCCTGAACCACACACTGATTTCTCCGACAGCAAGGAAGCCTTGGCCAAGGGTATGGCTGCGACCGGCGGTGCCGTGAAATCGCTGTGGAACAACAGCCGCGAACTACTCAGCGAAGAGGACCTCGACGGATCCTCCGAAGATGTGGATTCGCCGTTCTCCTTCCCCATCCGTGTTTCCACGCCGTCGCCGCAGGGCGATTATCATACGGACGATTCGCAATTGGAGAAGACCGGTCGCATTCCGGTGATCGGACCTGACGGACGGGTCATCGAGCCGGGCGAGGAATCCGCACGCGCGTTGAAGGCGGAGCAGGAAGCGATCGACGCGGCATATCAGAACGAAAACGGAGCCCCCGTTGCGGTGCCGCCGAGCTTTGCCCCTAAAGCCTCTTCCTCCAGTCCGGCCGAGGTCGCCAATGCCAAATTGTTCGGCAAGCTCACCACCAAGGTCGTGGCCATTGTGGTCGCGTTCATTGTGGTGGCCGTCGCATTGGGATTCGCCATTCATGGTTTGACCAAGAAGCCGGATGACGACATCACCAATACGAATTCCAACAATCCGTGGCCGGAAATGAACCTTGACGACGTGCCTTTCGGCAATAATGGCGATTCCGGCAATGGCAGCAGCTCCGCCAGCGATGCAAACAACGATTCCAACGATGCCAACAGCTCCGACAACGGCAGCTCCGATTCCAGCAAGCCGAAGAAAACCACGAAGAAGAGCCATTCCGCCAAGAAGGACGTCGACAAGGTGGTGACTTCGGATAAGAAGGTGCGGAAGGTTCCGGAACCGAAGATGCCGGAGAACACGACTCCGTATGAGATCGACAACCGCCAGTTCCTGTCCAATCCGGACGGACAACAGGGTTACGGTTATTACCTCCACCTCAGCCAGCCCCAGAAAGCGTATCGCATGGTCATCAAGATCCGTTCTTCCGGCGGCCAGGGCTACATTCGCGTGAACGCCAAGTCCAGCCCGAACCAGGGTGAACAGGTCGCCCAGTTCGAGTTCGACGCCAGCGGCACCACCGAAATCAAGTTCAACAAGGCCGTGGAGACCCAGGACATCCTCTTGTGGGTGCCGTTCGACAGCCTTCCCGGCAACCAGCTGTACATCGATTCGGTGCAGATTTTCTGACGCATCGGCAGACAAGGAGGGTGTGCGGATTGTTCCGCACACCCTCCTTTTGTTTCACGTGAAACAACGTGACGGATAGCTGACTTTTTTGAACGCCTTTTTGAAACGCTTTTTTTGAACGCCATCTGCAAAACCGCCCGCAACCGTCGTGGAAACTGCATTACAGTAGCAACCATGAGTGATATGCGTGATGTGGTGATTATCGGTTCCGGCCCGGCTGGCTATACTGCCGCGATCTATCTTGGCCGCGCCGGTTTCGAGCCGCTGGTCGTCGCCGGCGCGCTGCGCCCGGCGGCCAGTTGGTCAACACCACCGAAGTGGAGAATTTCCCAGGCTTTCCCGATGGCATCATGGGTCCGGATCTGATGGACAATATGCGCAAGCAGGCGGAACGGTTCGGCACGCGTATCGTTTGGGACGATGCTGTTTCGGTTGCTTCGAATGCCAATTCCGGCATCAAAACCGTCACCCTTGACGGCGGCGACGTGTACGACGCACGCGCGCTGGTCATCGCAACAGGCTCAAACTATCGTAAGCTGGGCGTGCCAGGCGAGACGGAATACGCAGGCAAAGGTGTATCCTACTGCGCCACCTGCGATGGTTTCTTCTTCCGCAACAAGCCGATTGTGGTGGTCGGCGGCGGCGACAGCGCTTTCGAAGAAGCTGATTTCCTGTCCCGTTTCGGCTCGTCCGTCACCCTTATTCATAGGCGTTCCACGTTCCGTGCTTCCCGCATCATGGTGGAGCGTGCGCAACGCAATCCGAAAATCGATTTCATGCTTGACGCTGTGGTGCAGGAGATTCGCGGCGACGAGAACGGCGTGCAGGAGGTGGAGGTGCGCAACACCGCCACCGAAAAGACCTCTGTAATCCCCACTAACGGCGTTTCATGGCGATTGGGCACACTCCTGCCACTGCTTTTCTTAACGGGCTTGTAGACGTCGATTCCGCCGGTTATATCACGGTCGATGGCGCCAGCACGCGTACCAGCGAACCCGGCGTTTTTCGCCGCGGGAGACTGCGTGGATAGCGTCTATCGGCAGGCCATCAGCGCGGCGGGCATGGGGTGCCGCGCCGCGCTGGATGCGCAGGCTTATCTCGATTCGCTCAAGTAAGGCTCAAATCGTTCAAATCATTATCGCTCGCCGAGCTCGATTGGCTCGGTTCGTTCAGCTCTGCTGCTGCATAAGCAGGTCGACGATGCGTTTCATATCGTCTTCCGATTTGAACACGATTTCGATTCGCCCGTGCTTCTTCGATCCCTTGATGGAGACCTTGGTGCCGAAACGCTGCTCCAGACCAACCTGAACGGGGGTACCAGCCCACGGATTGAGCTTGCTGGCCTCGGCTTCTTGGGCTGGTCGCTTTCGGCGGCCTTCATCGACACGATTTCCTCGGTGCTGCGTACGGACAGTCCCTCGGCGATGATGCGCGTGGCCAGCTGTTCCATATCCGCTTCCGTCGCAGTCCACGCAGCGCACGCGCGTGGCCCGCGGACAGCAGTCCGGATGCGACCTTCTTTTGCACGGCGGCCGGCAGGTTGAGCAATCGCAAGGTGTTGGCGATTTGCGGACGGGATTTCGACACCGACTTGGACAGTTGGGCCTGCGTCAGGCCGAAATCGTCGATCATCTGCTGGTAGGCAGCCGCCTCTTCCAGTGGATTCAGCGCGACGCGATGCAGGTTTTCCAGCAGTGCGTCACGTAGCATGTCGTCATCGGCGGTGGTTTTGACGATGGCCGGAATCGTTTTCAGGCCGGCGATCTGCGATGCGCGCCAACGACGTTCGCCCATGATGAGCTCGTACATGCTATCCATGCGCCCGTCGAACATGTTGTGCGGTTCGGCCGGTTTGGCTGCGGCTTCCCTGCGGGCGGCTTCGATTTGCGATTGCGGACGCTTGCGTACGACGATTGGCTGCAGTACGCCGACTTCCTTGATGGATTCGGCTAGCTCGCGCAGGTCGTCTTCATCGAAAATGGTACGTGGCTGATGCAGATTGGGACCGACGTCGCTCAAACGCAGTTCAACCAGATATCCACCCTGCACGGGAAGCAGTTCCGGTTCGTCCTTCTTATGTTCGGTCGGCGTGGTTTCACGTGAAACACTCCCCTGCTGCTCGCCCTGTTCGGAAGCTGGCTGAGCGGTGGAGCCGAAGAACATGTCCGCGGGATGCGCGCTTTCGTTCAACGAAATCGACGGCATGCTGGCACGACGATGCTGGTTTTTCTTGGTTGTTTCACGTGAAACAGCATGCTTCATCCCCTGCACGGCGTTCACCGATGCCTGTGCGGTAGCGGACGCGCTCTTGGATTCCACATGCCCATCAGTCTTGGAAGCCTTGACTTCCTTGGCGGCAGCGGCAGGCGCCGCATGCTCCTGATGCTGCGGCTCCCCCGGAAGAGAAGGAAACAGTGCGCCAAGACCTTTACCCAAACGCGACTTAGTTGCCATGATCAGTTCTCATTCCTTCTTGCATCGATTGCCTGCAGCACCGTATCGGAACGACGCGAAAGTTCCAGCGCGGCTTCGCAGTACGCGATCGCACCCATGCCCTTGGGGTCGTATGCGATCACGCTTTGGTTGAAGCTTGGCGCTTCGGAAATCTTCACCGTGCGCGGAATGGTGGTGTCGAGCACGATTGTCGGATAGTGCTTCTTCACTTCCCCATGCACTTCGCGGCTCAGCAGCGTGCGCTTGTCGTACATGGTGATGAGCATCGTGGAGACCAGCAGCGACGGATTGTAATGTTCCTGCACCAGTCCGATGGTGTTGATGAGCTGGCCCAAACCTTCCAAGGCGTAATACTCGGCCTGAATCGGAATCAGCATTTCGTGCACGGCGCACATGGCGTTGATCACCAGCAGACCCAGGCTCGGCGGGCAGTCGATGATCACGTAATCGTAATGCTCTTCGCTGGTGGCGAGGAACTCGTCCACCGCGTTCTTCAGCAGCGAGTTGCGGTCCGCCATGTCGGCGACCTCAAGTTCGGCGCCACTCAAATCGATGGATGCGGGGACCACGTCGAGGTTGTCGAAATCAGGGCACGTGCACTTGACTTCCGCGATGCGCTTGCGTCCTTCGATGACGTCATACACCGAAGGCTGACCGGAGGCGTGCGGGGCACCCAATGCCGTGGAGGCGTTGCCCTGCGGATCCATATCAATAAGCAGGACCTTGCATCCGAAACGGGCCAAGGCCGCGGACAGGTTCACCGCGGATGTGGTTTTGCCGACGCCACCTTTCTGGTTGGCGACTGCGATCAGGCGCGTTTGGGCCGGCTTCGGGCAGACCGCATGCTCCAATGCCTTGTATCGCGTCGATTCATCAGCGATTTGCGCGCCTACGGGGGATGTCGAGCCTTCGAAGATTCGCTTGATGGTTTCCGTGGCGGATTCCATCGACGTCAAATTGTCTGGTTCTTCAGGTCCAGTCATGAACTAGCCTTCCTATACATATTCAACAATCAAGTTTCATCATTTGGGTGGACAGATTTTCACCTGTTCACAGCCATGTGCACCATTGTGAACAACGGTGGATAGTTGGTGGATAACTCATCCGACCACCCAAAAGTTATCCACAGAACAATCGTTGCAATTCCAAGCTTCTTCAAGATGCTTCGTAACACATTTCCGCGATTGTGGATACTGTGGATAACTCACGCGATTTTGTGGATAACTTATCGCTTGTCCACCATCAGCACATGCGTCGGTTCCAGACCCGGACCGACCTCGGCCTCCACCACGCGGGGATGGATACCGCCGTTTTTGGAGATCTCTTTGGTGGCCTTGACGATTTCCTCCTGCGCGGATCGTCCTTTCAAGGCGACCAGCCGTCCGCCTTTGTCCAGCAACGGCAGCGTCCATCCGGATAGTTTGGTCATCGGCGCGACCGCACGGCAGGTCACCACGGCAAACGGATGCCTGACCGGGATGGGATTCCCGTCGAGATCGACGGCATCCTCTCCCCTGCCCTTCCGGCCACCGTTCGAACCGCGGACGGCTTCGATTACGGCGTTGGCTCGGGAGCGCACTATCGAGACATTGTCCAATCCCATTTCGTCAACGCACTCATGAAGCCATTCGATACGGCGTTCCATCGGTTCCACCAAGGTGAACTGGTGGTCCGGCAGGCAGGCGGCCGCCACGATACCGGGGAATCCTCCGCCACTGCCGATATCCGCCACCGTCTTGAATTGCCTCTTGGCCGTTGCTTCACGGATGAACGGTACGATGGCCGCGGAGTTCAGAATATGCCGTTCCCAAATAATACCGACATCGCGTGGCCCTATCAGCCCGCGCGGCTCTCCTTCCGCAGCAAGTTTCACGTGAAACACCTTCAACTTGCCCAATGCATCGCCAAGCACTTCCTCAAGAATCGGCGACCCATCCAATTCGTCATTCACATCACTCATGCACACCATCCTAATCTACAGGCATCAAAAAGCGCCGCGAGAAACTCGCGACGCTTCATGTTTCACGTGAAACTATTTCAGGCTTCGTCGATCTCGTCAGCGTCATCGGCTGCGGAAGCCTTGACGTACACCGTGACGTAACGATGCGGTTCTTCGCCATGGGACCGAGACTTCATGCCTTCCTCGCGCACCACATCATGGATGATCTTGCGTTCGAAGGAGTTCATCGGCTTCAGGTCCACCGGCTCGCCAGTCTCGCGCGCCTCGTCGATGGCATCCAGCGCAAGGTCGTGCAGGCGCTGGCGCTTGCGCTTCAGATAGCCGTCCACGTCCACGATGAGGTGGGACCGCTCGCCGGTCTTCTGCTGTACGGCGAGTCGGGTGAGCTGCTGCAGGGCGTCCACGACTTCGCCGTTGCGTCCGATCAGATGTTTGATGTCGGTGTCGTCGTCGGCAACGATCTGCACGGTCGGACGGTTGTTGCGCACGCCCATTTCGATATCGCCCTCGTAGTCGACGATGTCAAGCAATCCTTCAAGGTAATCGGCAGCGATGTCAGCTTCGTCATTGAGCTGATCGATGGTTTTCTCAGCATCCTGCGCCATGGTGTTTTACTCCTTTGAGCGGGGTTCGTATTATTTCAAGTCTACTGAAAGTCTACTGATTGGGTTGTATCATATGGGCGATTCGCCCGATACAAAAGCGGTGTGTCCTGCGTTTCACGTGAAACACAGGGACACACACTTGATGTTATTTCTTCTTCTTTTTGCGGCTTGGCTGCTGACGCTGGAAGCCGTTCTTTTCCTTCGCCTCCGCGGCCTTCTTGGCTTTCTGCAGCTCCTCCTCTTCGAGGGACGGCAGACCGGCCTTGGCGCGGCGGGCGTTCTCGTGGGCGTGGTCGCGCTTTTCCTTCGCCTCGGCGGCCGGGGATCCCGGAGTCGGGAAGACGTGGATCTGCCAGACGGAACGCAGCAGGTTGCAGATGTTGTTGGTCAGCCAGTACACCAGCACTGCGAACGGCATGGCGACGCCGGAGAAGATGTACATGATCGGGAACATCCACAGCATCATCTTCTGCATCATTTCAGTCTGCTTGTTCGCAGCGCTCTGGGCCATGTTGCGCTTCATGCTGTTGTACTGCATGAGCCACAGGCAGAAGCACATCAACGCCACGAAGATGCCGATGATGATCTTGCCGTGGATGTCGGCGGTGGTGAAGTTCTCGGCCACGTTCACGCCGAACACGTTGGTGGAGGTGAACTGCTTGGCGGTGGCGATGTCGAAGGCGCCGAGGCCGGAACCGTTCCTGAACTTGCCACGGGCGATGTATGGAATGGCCGACAGGGTGTAGAACATGCACATGAACACAGGACCCTGCACGAACATAGGCAGCATCGACGTGCAGCCGCCCATCGGGTTCGCGTCGTTGTCCTGGTAGAGCTTCATCATCTCGCGTTGCAAAGCCTCTTTGCTGGCGGGATCGTTCTTGCCCTTGTACTTGTTTTGGATGCGCTGCATCTTGGGCTGCAAAACGGCCATCTGGGCCTGCATCTTGCGCATGCCCTTCATGGACTTGTAGAACAGCGGGAACACGCACGCCTGGACCACAATCACCAGGAACACGATGGACATGACCCACGAGAAACCGATCTCGTTCATGCCCAGCATCACCATGAATCGGTGGAATCCGGCCATAATCTGCGTCATGAGCCACTCGACGGGGTATAGGAGCTTGTACAGCCAGCCCCAGAAACCACTATCGAGGAGGAATTGATCTTGATTCATTACAGGCCATTCTCCTTATCGCCTATAGGTTCATCTACATCCAGAGGCGTGAGACGAGGCTCCTCGTGTGCCTTCGACCACGAACATCTGTAAAACAAGGAATAGAGCTGCGGAACGTCGTCGATTCCTCCACGGTTCCACTGGTTGCAACGAAGAAGGCGTAATAACGCAAGAAGGACACCTTTAAGGCAGCCAAATCGTTCAATCGCCTGAATCGCATAATTGGAGCAGCTGGGATAATACCGGCACCGAGGTGCGGTATGGGCGGAAATATGTTTCTGATACCAGCGGATGAGCCGCACCATCCAATTGCGATGATGCCCCTTGCTCATTGCCGGGAAGCGGTTTTACGTTTCACCGCTTCGAAACACGATGCCATCTGCTGCTCAAGCGACAGGAATCGCACGTGCGGCACTTGGCTTGGCACGCAACACGATATCGCAGGATTCAGGTAATAGTGATTCGTACTTTCGTGCAAGCACACGGAAACGCCTTTTCACGGCGTTGCGCGTGACCGCGTTGCCAACAGCTTTGGAAACGGCCAAGCCGACACGGCGGCCTTGCACCGTCGCTGTATCGCCCGTTACGACATCGTCGTGCATCAGATAATGCACGACGATGTCTTCTCGCGATACCCTACGACGGCGTTTGAGCACCGCAACAAAATCGCGATGGCTTTTCAGCCGTTCCACCGCTCTATGCCACTAAAAAATCAGGCAGCGAGGGACTTGCGGCCCTTGGCGCGGCGACGGTTGATCAGAGCGCGGCCTGCGCGGGTGCGCATGCGCTGACGGAAACCGTGCTTCATGTGGCGACGGCGGTTGTTCGGCTGGAATGTCCTCTTCATAATTAATGCTCCCGGTGTTTTTAGCCATGCCAAGGCACGGCTCCTCATGAGTCAAGCTCTACTAAATTACTCTGACCCCTGAACAGATTGTCGCGTCGTCCATTTTTCTTCACATTTTCATGGGGATTCCCCGCATAAAACAATCCACATAATCGTTGCGATTCCGCCGAATTCCCCACAAAAGTTATCCACAAACTACAACAATGTTATTCACATTTCAATCTTTTCAACACGCACGCCGGTGGATAACTCGGGGAAAAGAGAGTACAAATATACAGTTGCACATCAGTGGTACGTCTGTCGAGAAAGGATTATCCGTGGCTGATAACACGACAACAGATCCTCTCGAGCAGGCTCGTGGGGTGTGGTCCGACGCTTTGGCCCTACTGCACCAGAATCCGTCGCTGTCCGTACGTGACAAAAGCTGGCTGGAGAACGTCTATCCCGAGGCATGTGGGGTCCGACCATCATGCTGTGCGTGCCCAGTGAGGCGGCTCAGCAGGCTTTGCAGACCGAATTGAACAAGCCGTTGATGGAGGCGTTGCGCGAATCCGCCGAACAGGACATCTTCCCCGCCTTCAAAATCGTTGAAATGAAGCCAAAAACGGAGGAACAGCCGGAGGAAACCTATCCGCGCTTCTCCCCCGCGAAATCGCCGGCGAAGTCCCCTGCGAACGAGACGATGCAGGGCCAGTTGCCGATTCCCGCGACGATGCCGCCGGAACAGGACCATTTCCAGAGCGGCCAGAACAGGCCGCTGCTCGACCCCGAAACGCATTTGAACAAGAACGCCACCTTCGACACCTTCGTGCCCGGCGATTCCAACCGTTTCGCACGTACCGTGGCGCTGGCCGTGGCGGAGGGTTCCGGCCATGATTTCAATCCGTTGTGTATCTACGGAGGCTCCGGCCTGGGCAAAACCCATTTGCTGAACGCCATCGGCAACTACGCGCTGGTCAAGGACCCCAATCTGAAGGTCCGCTACGTCACCAGTGAGGAATTCACCAACGAATTCATCGAGGCTCTGGCCGATACGAACCAAAGTTCCGGCCAGATCAAGGAATTCAACCGCCGCTACCGCGAGGTCGACGTGCTGCTCATCGACGATATCCAGTTCCTGAGCGGCAAGGACGCGACCCTTGAGCAGTTCTTCCACACGTTCAACACCCTGCATCAGGCCAACAAGCGCATCGTGATCGCCTCCGATGTGCCGCCGAAGGACCTGCAGGGCTTCAACGAACGTCTGATCTCCCGCTTCGAATCGGGCCTGACCGTGGACGTCAAACCGCCGGATCTGGAGACGCGAATCGCCATTCTGCGCATGATCGCCACCATGAACGGCTCCAATATTCCCAACGACGTGTTCAACCTGATCGCGGAACGGTTCACCGAGAACATCCGCGAGCTGGAAGGCGCGCTGAACCGTGTGACCGCCATGGCGTCGCTGAGCAACCAGCCGGTCACCAAAGCCCTTGCGGAGCAGACTTTGCAGGACTTCTTCACCACCGACGTGGAAATCAAGCCCGCGGACATCATCACGCAGGTGGCCAAGTACTTCTATTTGACGTTCGACGACATCGTCGGCCGTTCGCGTACCAAGAAGATCGCGCTGGCACGCCAGATCGCCATGTATCTGGTACGCGAGCTGACCAGCATGAGCCTCAACGACATCGGCCTGGTCTTCGGTGGCAAGGACCACACCACCGTGATGCACGCGTATACGCGCATCAACGACGAGATGCAGGAGAAGCAGGAGATCTACAACTACGTGACCGAGTTGACTCTGCAGCTCAAGCAGCGTTCCAACGACAAGTAACGGAAGCAACCACAACAAACGGCGTATTTCCAACGGTTTTCCTTAGGCTGGTAAATTATTTACCAGCCTTTTTACTATCCGCGTGACACGCCCGGACATAATTTCTTGTACATCGAGTTTTCCACATACATATCCACATTTCGGGGAAAGGTCTGTGGAAAAGCCGTTGGAAACACGGAAAACGGCAGTGGATGGCTCGTGGATTATTCACAGTGAATTGTGGATAAGTTTTGCGCGGCCATGAGCCTGTGGATAACCCATGCTCTTATCCACATTCGACTCAGAAGTTATCCACAGATGTCGCCTCGTGCTGAGACGTTGCTGCGCTTGGGCTGAACGAGCTTATCCACACTATCCACAGGGCTTATTATTACGAAAGTACGTTTTTCTTACTTTCATCGTCATTCTCGTAATGCGGGGAATTCCCCACGCTTTCGTCGTCGTTGCTCTTATCGCTAGAATGGCATGTGGATCGAACGAAACGAGGAATACCCCATGAAAGTCGAAGTCAATTCCCAAGCTCTTGCCGATGCCGTGGCATGGACCACACGTGTCATCGACGCACGTCCCGCAACCCCGATTCTGGCGGGCATCCGTCTGGAAGCCATTGACGGCACACTCCAGCTTTCCGCCTTCAACTACGCCATTTCCGCACGCCACCATATCGAAGCCGGCGTGGACGAGGCCGGTAGCGTTCTGGTGCTGGGCAAACTGCTTGCCGACATCACCAAGTCGCTGCCCGCTGCGAAAACCTATCTTTCCACCGATGGTTCCACGATGACCATCACGTCGGGCAAGTCGACCTTCACCATGCAGCTCATGCCGGAAAGCGAATATCCGGATCTGCCCGTGGTGCCGACGAAACTGGGTCAGGTGGACTCCCCCACCTTCGCTCAGGCCGTCAACCAGGCGTCCGTCGCGGTCTCCCGTGAGGAGAACCGTCCGGTGCTCACCGGCATCCGCGTCCAGTTCCAGGGCGACAAGGTCATCATGAGCTCCACCGACCGTTTCCGTCTGGCCCGTTCCAGCTTCACCTGGACGCCGGAGGATGCGACCATCAGTACCACCGCTTTGGTCCGTGGCTCGCTGCTGCGCGACATGGCACGTTCGCTGGACGAGCATCAGAACGTCACCATCGATTTCGATGCGGACAACCCGTCCCTGCTGGGCTTCGAGAACGCCGGCCGCGTGTCCACCTCCCAGCTCATCGACGGCGAATTCCCGGCCGTTGACCGCCTGTATGCCGATGAATACCCGATTCATGCCGTCATCAACAAGCAGGCCCTCATCGACGCCATCAAGCGCGTTTCGCTGGTCGCCGAACGCAACGCCCCGATCCGCATGGTCTTCTCCGGCCAGGAGCTGACGCTGTCGGCCGGCACCGCCGACGAAGCACAGGCGAAGGAGATTCTCGACATCGACATGGACGGCGAGGACATCACCGTGGCGTTCAACCCCTCCTATCTGGTCGACGGCCTGAGCGCCATCAGCGAGCCGTTCGTGCGCATGAAGATGACCACCGCGGTCAAGCCCGTGGAATTCAACGGCCAGCAGGAAGCGGATTCCGACGAATCCATGGACTACCGTTACCTGCTCGTTCCGATGCGCTTCAACAACTGATTTCGTTCCACCTGTGGCCCGGACGGCAAGTTCCCGTCCGGGCCACCATGCCATCACCTTCAAGGAATCCCGGTTTCATGCATATCTCCCGTCTCGCGCTCGACCATTACCGGTCATGGGACCATTGCGTGCTTGATTTCGAACCGGGAATCAACATTCTCCAAGGCTCGAACGGCCTAGGGAAAACCAATATCGTGGAAGCCGTGGAAGTGCTGTCCACCGGCTCCAGCCACCGCACCTCGTCATCGCTGCCGCTGGTCGAAAAAGGCCACCCTTCCGCCACTGTCCGGGCCAACGTCGAAGATGCGGGCGAACAGCGCACATATGAGATCACCATCGCCGCGCGAGGCGCCAACAGCGCGCGTGGACGGCGGAAAATCGCAATATATGAGGGATATCGTGGGTTTGGTCCCCTCCGTGTCCTTTACCCCCGAAGACCAGCGGTTGGTGTCTGGCGATCCGGCCACCCGACGGAACTTCCTCAACCAGGCGGCTTCACTGCTGTTGCCCCGTTATGCGCAGTCGTTGCAACAGTTCACGCACGTTGCCAAACAGCGTGCCGCATTGCTCAAACAGCTGTCTGACGGCTCCGGCATCGATCCCGAATACGGGCGTCAGGCCGTGCTGAGCGGTCTGGAAGTGTGGACCGGCCAATTCATCGCCCTCGGCGTGCAATTGACCAAGGACCGGAACGATGTGATCGGACTGCTGCGCGAGCCGTTCACCCGCATCTATGCTTCGTTGGCGGGCGAAGAGGAACAGGCCGACCTGGTGTATGAGCCGTCCTTCGACGAGGTGCTTCTGTTCGACGAGCCGGCCGCGGAAATCAGCCGTCATTTCCAACGCATCTACCCCGGCGAAGTGGCCCGTGGGCAGAATCTAATCGGACCGCAGCGCGATGATCTGACATTGCGGCTCAACGACATGCCAGCCCGCGAATTCGCTTCGAACGGCGAGATGTGGACAATGGCGTTGGCCTTGAAAATGGCGCTGTACGAAGTGGTTTCGGCGCAGCGCGACGTCAAGCCGATCGTGATCCTCGACGATGTGTTCGCCCAGCTCGACGAGTCCCGTCGCGGGCAGATCCTCGACTTCGCGCGACGGCAGGACCAGGTGCTGATTACCGTCGCCGCGGCAAGCGATATTCCGCAAGGCGAGGCGCATGTCATCGACGTTGCCGCGCTGCGTGCGCAATCGCAGGAGACGGACGGTGATATCGCGGCGATGGCGGCCATGCTTGCCGCCGGACGTGGCGCGCAATCGCAAGGAATCGAGGCCGAATCCTAATGCCGAAACCACCAATCTGCGAACTGCTGAACCTCGACCAACGCAAACTGCCGGCCGAAGTGTTCGACCGCATCAGCGACCGTGCCGGGCGGCTCAAGGAACGCGAGGAACGCGCGCGCAAGGCGTGGGAAAGCTTCGGCAAACCCGGACGCGATCCGGAAACCGTCGGCAGCCTGTTCAATCTGCTGGCATCGAACGGCGCATGGATACCCCACCTCAAAATGGCGCAGATGCGCGACCATTGGGACCAGGTGGTGGGCGTGGAGAACGCGAAGCACTCCTACCCCGCCAGCCTGCGAGACGGCGTGCTGACGATACGTTGCGACAGCCCGGCCTGGACCACCACCCTGTCGTATATGACGCCGTTGCTGACGGACACCATCCGCAGGAAACTCGAAGGTCTGACCATCAATGAGGTGAGGGTCACCGGCCCGCAGAGCCAAGGGTTCAGCCGTGGGCGTATCTCAAGGAAGATTCGCTACTGAGGGCTATTGCGAAGTCGACTTACAATCGACCTCTCTGACAGGAGAGATCGATTGTGGCGCGCGTGAAACAGGCCGTTGCGACGGGGTTTACGGAGGTTTTCCGGCTCGTCGGACGCGTTCGGAACCATGCCGAAGCCGTTGGAAACCGTTGAATTCCAAGGACAAATGTCTATAGCGCGCTGTCCCCCTCCATGAGTAGAATATCCAGCAGTGTATGTAAACGCCTAGAAGGGGCCTTTATTTGCGTTCTAGGTGGTATCACCTGCGGAAATGACCCTTGATGGCGGGAAAAATGCAGGAAGGAATCTCTGTGGCAGACCTTGATGCGGATTCGCTGAACGAATCAGCTGAAAACACGCAGGAAGATCAGATTCAGGATCAGATCCAGAACGACCAGCTCGAAGATGCGCAACTTGACGATTCGCTGTCTCCGGAACACTACGACGCGTCCGATCTGAGGGTGCTGGAAGGCCTTGAGGCGGTGCGTATCCGCCCTGGCATGTATATCGGCTCCACCGGCCCTCGCGGCCTGCACCATCTGGTGTATGAGATCGTCGACAACTCCGTCGACGAGGCGCTTGCCGGCTACGCGTCGCACATCGAAGTGACGATTCTGCCGGACGGCGGCGTGCGCGTGGTGGACGACGGCCGAGGCATCCCGGTCGACGAAGTGCCGGGCGAAGGCATCTCCGGTGTCGAAACCGTGATGACCAAGCTGCACGCTGGCGGCAAGTTCGGTGGCGGCGGCTACGCGGTCTCCGGCGGCCTGCACGGCGTGGGCATCTCCGTGGTGAACGCGCTGTCCACCCGTGTGGACATCGAAGTGCGCCGTCAGGGCTTCCACTGGACCCAGACCTACATCGACCAGAAGCCGACCGCGCGTCTGCTCAAGGGCAAGCCGATGGAGGAAGGCGAATCCACCGGCACTTCCGTGACCTTCTGGGCCGACGGCAAGATCTTCGAAACCACCACCTACGATTTCGAGATCCTGCGCAACCGCTTCCAGCAGATGGCGTTCCTGAACAAGGGCCTGAAGATCTCCCTGACCGACCTGCGCGAGCCCGACCAGGCCGGCGACGAGGTTTCCGGCGAGGAATCCGAAACCGAAGACAAGTTCCAGACCGTCACCTACCAGTACAACGACGGCATCAAGGACTACGTCGACTACCTGGTGAAGTCCCGCAAGGCCACCCCGGTCGAACCGGACGCATCGACTTCGAGGCCGAGGACCTGAAGATCGGCATCTCCGCGGAAATCGCCATGCAGTGGACCACCGCGTATTCCGAAGCCGTGCACACCTTCGCCAACACCATCTCCACCACCGAAGGCGGCACCCATGAGGAAGGCTTCCGCGCCGCGCTGACCTCGCTGGTCAACCGTTACGCCCGCGAGAAGAACATCCTCAAGGACAAGGACGAGAACCTGTCCGGCGACGACGTGCGCGAAGGCCTGACCGCCGTCGTGTCCGTCAAACTCACCAACCCGCAGTTCGAAGGCCAGACCAAGACCAAGCTCGGCAACTCCGAAGCGAAGACCTTCGTGCAGCGCGTCATGACCGACAAGCTCGGCGACTGGTTCGACGCCCACCCGAACGAGGCCAAGAACATCATCCAGAAGGCCATCGAGGCCTCCCGTGCGCGTCTGGCCGCCAAGAAGGCACGTGAGAACACCCGCCGCAAGTCGATCTTCGAATCGGCCGGCATGCCGGACAAGCTCAAGGACTGCCAGTCCAACAACCCCGAAGAATGCGAGCTGTTCATCGTGAGGGTGATTCCGCAGGCGGCTCCGCCATCCAGGGACGCAACCCGATCACGCAGGCCATCCTGCCTCTGCGAGGCAAGATCCTCAACACCGAGCGCGCAAGCCTGGACCGCATGATGAAGTCGGACACCATCGAATCGCTGATCACCGCCGTCGGCGGCGGCTACGGCGAGGACTTCGACCTCAACAAGGTGCGCTACCACAAGGTCATCATCATGGCCGATGCAGATGTGGACGGCGCGCATATCGCAACCCTGAACCTGACGCTGTTCTTCCGCTACATGCGTCCGATGATCACCGCCGGCTACGTGTACGTGGCCATGCCGCCGCTGTACCGCCTCAAGTGGACCAAGGGCCCGCACGACTTCGTGTACACCGACGCCGAACGCGACCGCGTGCTCGCCGAAGGCAAGGCCGCGGGCCGCCAGCTGCCGAAGGGCGAAGGCATCCAGCGCTACAAGGGTCTGGGCGAGATGAGCTACCAGGAACTGTGGGAGACCACCATGGATCCTGACCATCGCATTCTGAAGCAGGTGCAGATCGAAGACGCGGCCGCGGCCGACGAGACCTTCTCCATGCTCATGGGCGACGAAGTCGAACCACGTCGTCTGTTCATCCAGCGCAACGCACGCAACGTCAGCTGGATCGACGCGTAAACGCGTAGGGTTTCGCAGGACTTCAAAGCAAGGATTAGAAATTGGCAGACGAAAACAACAGCAACGAAGACGGCCAGTTCGTGCCTGACGGCTCCATGGAACCGTTGAGCCCGCAGGAGGCCGACAACACCGATTATGGCCTGATGGTCGGCGAACGCGTCCAGAAGAAGGATCTGCAGCAGGAAATGCGCGAATCCTATCTGGCGTACGCCATGTCCGTCATCGTCGATCGTGCCCTTCCGGACGTGCGAGACGGCATGAAGCCGGTGCACCGCCGTGTGATCTACGCGATGTACGACGGCGGCTACCGCCCCGACCGCGGCTACTCCAAGTGCGCACGCGTCGTCGGCGAAGTCATGGGCAAGTACCATCCGCACGGCGATTCCGCCATCTACGACACGTTGGTGCGTATGGCGCAGTCGTGGTCGATGCGATACACACTCGTCGACGGCCAGGGCAACTTCGGCTCCCCCGGCGACGACCCGGCAGCCGCAATGCGTTACACGGAATGCCGTATGGCGCCACTCGCCATGGAAATGGTGCGTGACATCGACAAGGACACCGTCGATTTCCTGCCGAACTACGATGGCAAGACGCAGGAGCCGACCGTGCTGCCGGCCCGCTTCCCGAACCTGCTGTGCAACGGCTCGTCCGGCATCGCCGTCGGCATGGCGACCAACATTCCTCCGCACAACATGCGCGAGGTGGCAGAAGGCGTGCATTGGGCGCTCGACCATCCGGACGCGAGCCGTGAGGAACTGCTCGACAACCTGATCCGCATCATCAAGGGACCGGACTTCCCTACCGGCGCCACGATTCTCGGACATAAGGGCATCGAACAGGCGTACCGTACCGGCCGTGGCCTCATCACCATGCGAGCCGTGGTGAACACCGAGGAGATCAAGGGCCGCATGTGCCTCGTGATCACCGAACTGCCGTACCAGGTCAACCCGGATCGTCTGGTCGTGTCCATCCGCGAAGCGGTGCGCGACGGCAAGATCCAAGGCATCGCCGACATGCGCGACGAAACCTCCGGCCGTACTGGCCAGCGCCTCGTGCTCGTGCTCAAGCGCGACGCCGTGCCGAAGGTCGTGCTCAACAACCTGTACAAGCATTCCCAGCTGCAGCAGACCTTCGCGCGAACATGCTGGCACTGGTCGACGGTGTGCCGCGCACGCTGTCCCTGGATGCGTTCATCCGTCATTGGGTAAACCACCAGCTCGAAGTCATCGCACGCCGTACCGCCTACCTCAAGCGCGAGGCCGAGGAACGCGACCACATCCTGCAGGGCTATCTGAAGGCCCTTGACATGATCGATGAGGTCATCGCCCTCATCCGTGCCTCCGAGTCCGCGGAGACCGCCCGCACGGGCCTATGGACCTGCTTGACGTGGACGAGGTGCAGGCCGACGCCATCCTCGCCATGCAGCTGCGCCGACTGGCCGCCCTGGAACGTCAGAAGATCCTCGACGAGCACAATGAGCTCATGCGCAAGATCGCCGACTACAACGACATCCTCGCCAAGCCGGAACGCCAGCGCAAGATCGTCGGCGACGAGCTGGACGAAATCGTCGCCAAGTATGGCGACGAACGCCGTACCAAGATTCTGCCGTACTCCGGCGAGATGAACGTCGAAGACCTGATCGCCGAAGAAAACGTGGTCGTCACCGTGACCCACTCCGGTTTCATCAAGCGCACCAAGGCCGACGAATACCGCGCGCAGCACCGCGGCGGCAAGGGCATCAAGGGCGCCAAGCTGCGCGAGGACGACGTGGTGGACCACTTCTTCCTGACCAGCACGCACAACTGGCTGCTGTTCTTCACCAACAAGGGCCGCGTGTACCGTCTGAAGGCATACGAGCTGCCGGAAGGCTCCCGCGATTCCAAGGGACAGCACGTGGCGAACCTGCTGCAGTTCGGCCCGGACGAGACGATCCAGACCGTGCTGTCGATTCCGAACTACGACGTGGCCAAGTACTTGGTGCTCGCCACCCGTTCCGGCAAGGTCAAGAAGACCGCGCTCGCCGAATACGACTCCCCGCGTCAGGGTGGTCTGATCGCGGTACGACTCATGACCGACGAGAACGGCGAGAACGCCGACGAGCTGATCGGTGCCGCGCTGTGCAACGCCGACGACGACATCATCCTCGTCTCCAAGCAGGGCATGAGCCTGAAGTTCGAAGCCAACGACGAGCAGCTGCGCCCGATGGGCCGCCAGACCGCCGGTGTGCAGGGCATGAAGTTCCGCGACGGCGACGAGCTTTTGGCCATGGATGTGGTGCAGGGCGATTCCGACAGGGACCTGCTCGTGGTCACCAACGAGGCTTCGCCAAGCGCACCGCCATCAGCGAATACCGTCTGCAGGGCCGTAACGGCTACGGCGTCAAGGCCGTGCAGCTCGCCGAAGGCCGTGGCTCCCTGGTGGGTGCCGTGATCGTGGAGGAATCCGACCAGATCATGGCCATCATGAAGTCCGGCAAGGTCATCCGCTCCAACGTCGCCGAAGTCAAGCGCACCGGACGTACCACCCAGGGTGTGACGCTCGCCAAGCCTGACAAGAACGACGAAATCATCTCCATAGCACGTAACGAGGAGACCGACGAGGATGACGCCGAGCAGGCCGCCGCGGAAAACGGAGCAGTCCAGAACGACGCAGCCGCGCAATCGCAAGCCGAAACCACTACTGAAAACTCCGCTGAAACCGGTACGGAAGCCACTTCCGATGCCGGCGATGGCGAGAATGTAGAGGCCTGAGACACAGGCGGGGAATCGTCTGCGAAAACTGGTAGCCTCGGCTAGAAGTAGGCAAGATTCTGCAAGGAGCAACGATGAGCGAGAACAATGAAAGCCATCAGGCGCAGGCAGGGGCGCAGGCCCACGCGTGGCCCGTTCCGCATCCAGCCAGCCGTTGAGCGGTACGGAACAGTCTCAGGCGCATGAGAACATGGCCGCCGCGTCCGGCGGTGTGAAGGTTCGTGAAAAAGCGCGTCGTGGCGCGCCTCGCGCCCGCCGCATGAGCCTGTCCCTGACCCGCATCGACGCATGGTCCGCGGCCAAGGTGGCGTTCATGCTTTCCATCGCGGGAGGCATCATCCAGATCGTCGCGGTGACGCTGCTGTGGCTGCTGCTGAACGTGGTCGGCGTGTTCGATCAGGTGACGCAGATCGTGTCCTCCACCGGTCTTGACGCCGGCGGATTCGACCTTGCCAACGTGCTTTCGCTGAGCACCGTGCTAAGCGCGGTCACCATCTTCTCCATCATCGAAGTGGTGCTGTTCACCGTGCTGGTGGTGATTCTCACGCTGCTGTACAACGTGGTGAGCACGCTGGTCGGCGGCATCCACGTGACGCTCGGCGACGACTGATCGATTCGTCATACGGCGTTCGTACGGCGCTTGCGCAACGTAAGCCGTTCGTGCAACATAAGAAGACGGCGCTTCCCTACTTCGGGAGGCGCGTCTTTTCTTATGTAATCGCGATTATGCGGTCGCTTTTATGCAATCGTCATACTGCGTTGCGCGTTATGCCGTAACGCATATGAAAACGGTCCGTGCGAACGAATCGCACGGACCGTTGAAACGGATTGTGAAAGACGATCAGAGCACGCCCTGGGCGACCATGGCGTTGGCGACCTTGACGAAGCCGGCGGCGTTGGCGCCGAGCATCAGATCGCCCTCATGGCCGTACTCCTTGGCGGCGGCCAGGGAATTGGCGACGATGTTCTCCATGATGGACTTGAGCTTGTTGTCCACCTCTTCGAACGTCCAGGAAAGGCGGTAGGAGTTCTGGCTCATCTCAAGGCCGGACACCGCCACACCACCCGCGTTGGCGGCCTTAGCCGGGCCGTACAGCAGGCCGTTGTCCTGATAGACGGCGATTGCCTCCGGGGTGGACGGCATGTTGGCGCCTTCGCACACGACCTTGCAGCCGTTGGCGACGAGGGCCTTGGCGGACTCCTCATCGATTTCGTTCTGGGTGGCGCACGGCAGCGCGATGTCGCACGGCACGGTCCACACGCCCTTGCAGCCCTCGTGGTATTCGGCACCCGGAACACGCTCCGCGTACTCCTTGATGCGGCCGCGGTGGCCGAGCTTGATGTCCTTGACGATGTCGAGCTTGATGCCGTCCGGATCATAGACGTAGCCGTTGGAATCGGAGGCGGTGACGACCTTCGCGCCGAGGGCCTGGGCCTTCTCGGTGGCGAAGATGGCCACGTTGCCGGAGCCGGAGATGACGACGGTCTTGCCTTCGAAGGAATCGTTCTTCAGGACGCGCAGGGCTTCCTGGGTGTAGTAGCACAGGCCGTAGCCGGTAGCCTCGGTGCGAGCCAGGGAGCCGCCGAATTCGAGGCCCTTGCCGGTGAGCACGCCGGAGTATTCGTCGCGGATGCGCTTGTACTGGCCGAACAGGTAGCCGATCTCACGGGCGCGACGTTGATGTCGCCGGCCGGAACGTCGGTGAACTGGCCGATGTGACGGCACAGCTCGGTCATGAACGCCTGGCAGAAACGCATGACTTCGGCATCGGACTTGCCCTTCGGATCGAAGTCGGAGCCGCCCTTGCCGCCGCCCATCGGCAGGCTGGTCAGGGAGTTCTTGAGAATCTGCTCGAAGCCAAGGAACTTGATGACGCCCTCGTTCACGCTCGGGTGGAAACGCAGACCGCCCTTGTACGGGCCGATCGCGGAGTTGAACTGGATGCGGTAACCGCGGTTGACCTGCACCTTGCCCTCATCGTCCGTCCAGGCGACGCGGAACTTCACCACGCGCTCCGGCTCGACGAGGCGCTCGAGCACGCCCGCCTTCTCATATTCCGGGTGCTTCTCAACAACCGGCTCGAGGCTTTCGAAGACCTCGCGAACGGCCTGCAGGAACTCCGGCTGGTCGCCATCGCGCTTCTCGACCTGCGCATACACGCGCTTGACGTACTCATCAGTGAGCATATTTTTCCCCTTCGGGATAGTTGGGTTATCAATACGGCGGTTTCATTCTATGTGCTTGATTGTGAGACGCACAAGATATTGCTCAAGATTTGGCTGGAGCGTGCGGATATAGGATGGATTCGGGCATGCAAGAGAGACACGTCCAAAGAGAGACTTGTCCATTGACGCGATTCACGGAATCGCGAATGCAGAACAGGAGCAAAAATGTTCGAAGGATTCAAGAAATTCATCGCACGCGGCAATATGATCGACATGGCCGTCGGTGTCGTCATGGGCGGTGCCGTCACCACCGTGGTCAACGCGATCGTCAACAGCGTCATCAATCCGTTCATCGCCATGATCTTCGGCAAGCCGAACATGGATGGTCTGCTGGCGATCACATTCAACGGCGCGACCGTTTCGTTCGGCGCAGTGCTGGGCGCTATTCTGAATTTCCTCATCATCGCCGTCGCCGTCTATTTCTGCATTCTGGTGCCGATCAACAAATTCCGCGACATGACCGAGGCGCTGCTTGCCAAGACCAAGCTTGCCGAGCAGAAGGAAGCCGAGGAAAAGGCCGCTGAAGAGCCGTCTGCCGAAGAGCAGACCGTCCAGCTGCTGCAGCAGATTCGTGACGAGCTGTCCAAGCAGAACGCGGCCCGCAACTAGTTGCGATTCGTGGTGCCACTCCCCTATTGATTTGATGATTCCGGCCGCTTGCGGGTATGCAGGCGGCCGTTTTATTTGGTTTGCGGGCGATCGCGTCCGTTGGATGGTCGACAAGAGGCTGAATACGAAAAAGGCTTCCGATTACTCGGAAGCCTTCAATTCTGTGGAGCTAAGGGGATTCGAACCCCTGACCCTCTCCATGCCATGGAGATGCGCTACCAGCTGCGCCATAGCCCCGTGGAGCTAGCCGGGTTCGAACCGGCGACCCTCTGCTTGCAAAGCAGATGCGCTACCAGCTGCGCTATAGCCCCATAGGTGAAAAAAGCGGCTGTGCCGCTTCCTTACCATCTACGTGGGCCCGGGAGGACTTGAACCTCCGACCTCATCCTTATCAGGGATGCGCTCTAACCACCTGAGCTACGGGCCCAACTTGCTGTGTCTTGAACACAACGAATTGAAATGATACTTGAATCACAGGGAAAGTCAAGTGCCGCCGTGTCATCGGCGTGTCGTGGCATAATGCAGGCATGACATATGGGCAGCGCAACGGCGGTAACGGCCGCAACGGCAGGGGAGTGGGGCATCGCAACCGCAATCGCGTGATTTCCGAAACGACGGCGAGCATCGCCGGCATGCGGGTGGCCATCGTGCGCAAACCCATCAAAAACATGTACCTGCGCATCAAACCGCCGAACGCGGATATCGTCATCTCCGCGCCGCAACGAATGTCGCAAAGTGCTATCGAACGGTTTGTGACGGAACGCAAGCCGTGGATCGAACGGGCGCAACGCAGCATGCGGCAGGCCAGAGACGCGCAACTCAACGCGCAGCGTGCGCAAAACGGCACTATTGGCGATACTGGCGCTTCCGCCAACCCGCCCGCTTTCGTATGGACGGACGAGGCCAAGGCGCGGGCGCAACGCAACATCGAATCGCAATTGCCTGTGTTGCTTGCCAAATGGGGCCCGGTCGTTGGCCGTACGCCGACGCATATCACGTTGCGTCTGATGAGTTCGCGTTGGGGATCGTGCACGCCGAAGACCGGACGTATCCGACTTAACCTGCAGCTTGGTTTAATGGCCCCTAGATTCCTCGAATACGTGCTGGTGCATGAGATGACCCACCTGTGGGAGAACGGCCACGGAGAGGGCTTTCAAAGGCGTATGAGCGCCTATCTGCCGCAATGGAGGCAGTTGCGCCGCGACATCAACCGGCAGGTGGTGCTGTAAAAGGCCGCTTGGGTTACTTGGCGTCCGCCGCGGAATCGTCCTCATCGGCGGTGTGCCGACGCACTTCCAGCGTCTCGATACGACGGCCGTCCACTTCGGTGACGACCATGTCATAACCGTCATCGGATGACAGCACGTCGCCGACCTCGCCCATTTTGCCGGTGTGCGCCAGGAAATAGCCGGCCACCGTCTCGTACGGGCCGTCTTCCAGCTCGATGCCGGTCAAATCCGCGAAATCCTCGATCGTCATGCCACCTTCGATGGTGGCCACGCCATTGACGAAAGCGGCGCGTTCTGTGCGTTCGCCGCCCTTTTCCTCCGGCAGGTCGTATTCGTCGCGGATGTCGCCGACCAATTCCTCGGTCATGTCTTCCAACGTGACGATGCCGTCGGTGCCGCCGTATTCGTCGATTACCACGGCCAGGTGAATGCCTCGTTTGCGCAGCAGCTCAAGGCTTGGCAGCAGCTTCGACGTGCCCGGCAGGGAAATGCCCTCACGCGTCACGTCGGCAACGGTTCTCGCCTTCGGGTCGCGGATGTCAAGCAGGTCGCGCACGTGCACGAAGCCGAGCACGTCATCGAAATCCTTGCCGGTGACGGGGTAACGCGAATACGGCATTTCACGCACGTACGCGGCGGCTTCCGCAATCGGCATGGAGCCGTCCAGGAACGCGACGTCGGCACGCGGACGCATGACCTCCGCCACAATGGTTTCGGATGCGTCGAACACGTCGTCGAGGATGGTGCGCTCGTCCTTGCTGAGGTTGGTGTTGGTGTTGACGAGCACGCGCAGCTCGTCGTCGGACACCTCGCTGTCGGTTTCGTTCGGATCGAAGCCGAGCAGCCGCACGATGCCGTTCGTGTTCTTGCCGATCAGCCAGATGATCGGCTTGCACACTTTGGCGAACACATGGATGGCCGGCACCACGGCGCGCGCGATCTGCTCGTTGCGTTGCATGGCGATACGCTTCGGCACCAGTTCGGAAATGACGATCGAGCAATACGAGATGATCAGCGTCAACGCGATGGTGGTCAGGGGAGCGGCGACGTTATGCGGCACACCCCAGTCTTCGATGACCGGCACGATATACGGGGCGATTGAGGATTCGCCGAACGACGCGGACAGGAAGCCGCACAGCGTCACGCCGATCTGCACGGTGGACAGGAACGTGTTCGGGTCGCGTGCGATCTGCGCCACACGCTTGCCGCGCGCATCCTCCTGTTCCATCTGGTCGATCTGCGATCCGCGCAGGCTGACCAGCGCCAGTTCGGTGCCGGCGAACACGGAACCGAGCAGCAGGAAAATGAAAATCAGAAGGATGTTCAAACCAAGCGACATGATTCCAATCTAAAGCAACGGCATGTCAAAACAGCGCGACGCAACGGATCCGGAAGCCGTCTTTTTCCGGAAATCGTCAGAAGCTCAGCACTTCCACCTTGCCGGAATCGAGCTGGTAGCGTGCGCCCGTGATCATCAGCCGATCCTCGGCCAGCGCGCGCTGGATCACTTCGGAACGTTCCACCAGCTGTTCGATGGTGCGTGCGATGTGCACGCGCTCGAAATCCTCCGCCGATTCCAGTTCCGATTCGTGCGCCTGCCAAATCGAAAAACCGACCGTGCGCAGCATCAGCGATTCCGCGTTCAGAATACGTTCGTCAAGGTCGGCAACGCTGTCAGCGGCCATCAGCGAATCCTCTGCGTCGGCGGTCAACTCGTGCAACAACGCCTCGTATTCCTTGCATGCCTGCTTGATCGCGCCGCAATTCTGATGGCCGAGCACCACCAAAAGGCGCACGCCGAGCACGTCCACCGCGTATTCCAAAGAGGCGATCACAGCATCGTCTATGACCTGCCCTGCCGTGCGCACGGTGAACAGATCGCCGATGCCTGCGTCGAAAATAATATCGGGGCTGACACGCGCGTCGGAGCAGCTCAGTATGGCCGCTTCCGGCTCATGCGTGTCGATAGTCGCCTCGCGCGCTTCCACGCTGCGGTTCGGATGCTCCAGCTTGCCTTCCGCGAATCTACGGTTACCGGCCAGCATACGGCTCCACACGCCGCTTGCGGTGCCTTCCACGTCGTTCTGGTTCACAAATGGTTCGTCCGTCATTGATTCCACCTCTTTGTCATTTCATCACAGGCTATGGTTCATCATAAACGGTGTTTCTGAAGTTGTTTCGATTGAATCGCCATCTAAGGCAGGGGCTGCGGACGTTTTCTTGGAGATAATCACGCAGCTATTCCTTGGCTCTGACGGTATCGTGCCGGACTCATCCAACCGAGCGACTGCCCCGGGGTGCTAAATAGACGTGCAACGCCTTGTCTAGGTTTGGAAGTGTTCAGTTTCTAATTTAAGAAGGCGTTGCGCTTACAAGTTGAATCCGGGAACGCGAGCGGGGGAGGCCCGGCGCGTTATCGGCACGGGAACCTCCCCGCTCGTATCATCCAGGCGGTCAGCCGAAAATCAGCCCGTGTTCTGCAGGCCTGCTGCGACACCCGGCGCTGATTTGGGCGTTGCCATATGGATTCAGCGATGATCATTGCACTTCATGTAACTGCAATATTTGCTGTTATTCATTG
>ENA-OQBU01000035-OQBU01000035.1-human-gut-metagenome-genome-assembly--contig:-NODE-35-length-43916-cov-13.661993_pt1 | contig 43916 bp, 33 predicted proteins | sample MGYA00242492_ERZ504566 | MGnify/ENA primary metagenome ERZ504566 (study PRJEB26092, sample SAMD00036261) | human gut metagenome | host: Homo sapiens | study: EMG produced TPA metagenomics assembly of...
GATGCGGAATGACTGGTGGTAGCCCCAGAGGTTGAAGTTGTGCGGACGGTGCTCGACCGGTCCGATGGTGCGGTCCCAGTGGTACATGTTGTCCATGCCGAGGCCGTGGGTGATGCAGCCGCCGGGGGAATCGCATGAATCGTGGTTTGAGGTCGGCGAGCGCCTCCACCAGATCCGGGCGGAAGTGCTTGAGACCGTGGTAGGTGGTGCGCGGCTCCAAGGTGACGAAGTCGAGGTCGATGACGCTCGCCGGCGAAGGCCAGACGCAATGTGCCCTGTGTGGCCACGCTCGAGCCGGCATCGCCGTGCTCAGGAACGGTCAGCGAGGCTTGGTATGTCGTCCATGCCGAGGCTGAGACGGTGATGGTGTTTTCGGCGATGATGCTGCCGTCGTCTCCGCGCAGCGAGACCGTCACCGGCATCGCGCTTTCCGATCGCACGCGCATCCAGGCGGTGAAATCGTAGGTTTCTCCGGCACGGAACACCATGCCGTCCCAGCCGGTGTTGTCCAGCGCGGCAGGGGCATGTTCGACTTCCACCGTCGCGTAATGCGGGTTTTCGGTGCAACCGGGTCATTGTCATGGATACCGAAGGCTGCGAACGAGCCTTCCGGCACGATTTTGCGCCAGAAGCTGTAGTTGCTCCAATCGATGGAGTCGGCGCGGTTGTATTCGAAGGCGCCGTTCTGCACGAGGTCGGCGTTGAGGCCGCCGTCGCCGGAGTAGCTGATGTCTTCGAAGAAGATGCCCCACAGGTCGGTGCTGATGGCGCGCACGCCCGCTTTGTCGAGTGTGGCGGTGAGTTTGTCGGTCATGGTGTGTCCGTCAGCCGGATATTCGTCAGCCGGGGCGACGGAAACGGTGGTTGGGATCGTCATCGAACCTCTCTTTTCGTTCGGGATCGCTATGGGGGCTGTGTCGCGGAAAGCCGGACGCCGTCATGCGAACCATATATGTATCGTTACATATTCTAGCGCAAATCCAAGCGTCCGCAATGGACACAATACGTCGGTGAGTCTTTGTATTTGCAACGATTTTACAGAATCGAAAAAATATAATATCGTTACATATCAATCGTATTGTTCAAGGAGCGGCATATGACCAGCAGCACACCGACGCTACGCGACGTGGCCGCGGAAGCGGGCGTCTCCCCCATGACCGCGTCGAACGCGCTGCGCGGCAAGCCAGGCGTCAAGGAATCGACCCGCGCCAAAGTGATCGCCGCAGCGAAGAAACTCAATTACCGCATCAATCTGACGGCCAGCATGCTCAAATCGGGCCGCAGCAACATCATCCACGTCATCGTCAACGAATTCGATTCGCCGTTCTATTCAAAGCTCACGCAGGCGTTGAGCAACGAAATCGTGTCCCGCGGACTTATTCCATTCATCGAGCAGACGCAGTATTCGCCGGACGCTGCCGAGCACGCGCTGAGCAGCAATCCGTTCTCCGGGCAGCTGTTCGATGGCGAGATCCTGCACGCCACAGGCTTGGGCACAAATGTGCCGCTGTCCAAACTCAATGGCGGCAGACCATTCGTGCTGCTGGACGCCTGCGAGGAGACGCCGACCGTCGATGCCGTGAACTTCCCCAACGAGGAGGCCGAACGCGCGGCGATGCAGCATCTCATCGACCGCGGATGCCGCAATATCGCGATCGTCGGCCACCGGTTCACCCCCCGCGCCGATCTGGCGCATGTCCAGAACGCGTTCGCTCTGCGATTGCGCGGCGCATGCGGAGCGCTGTCCGACGCCGGACTGCCCTATGACGAGTCGATGGTGTTCGAAGCCGGGGATGTGGCCAATGGCATCATCGCCGGGCATGCGATTGCGGAACGTATTCTCGCCGCACGGAGCGGACATGGTGGCACCGAGTTCGACGGCGCGTGCTGCGCCAACGATTTCGCGGCGTTCGGCGTGATACGCGGGCTCGCGGACCGCGGACTGCGCGTGCCGCAGGACGTGAAGGTGATCGGTTTCGACGGCGTGACCTCCGGCTCGTACACGACGCCGGCGTGAGCACCATCCAGGTCGATCTCACGCAGCTTGCGAAATTCTCGGTCGATATGCTGTCCGAACGTATCGATCATGGAACAGACGAGGCGTTGCCGCCAAGACGGGCCATCATCGGCTACCAGCTGGTGGACCGGGAATCGACCGCGGTCTGAGGATAACGCCCCGATGGCAGGCAATCCGCCATAGGCAGCAGCCTTCGCGGCCAATCCCACTCAATCGGAATCACTCAATCGGAATCAATCGCCATCATTCATCAAGGAATCTCTAGGAGCATCATGAGCATCGACACCCAGGCCTATCTGTTCGTGCATTTCATCGGCGAGGAACGCAATCCCACCGACGAACAGCTGTACTTCGCGCTGAGCCGCGACGGCGTGCATTGGAGGGATCTGCGCCCGGCCGGCAGTCCGGCGTTGACGTGGCTAGGCGGCGAGAAGGGCGTGCGCGACCCGCATATCGTGCGCGACCCACGTGGTGGATTCCACATTGTGGCCACCGATTTGAGCATCTATTACCGTGGCGGCTGGGGGCCGAACGATGGCGCCACCACGAATGGATCGACCGGCCTGGTGATCTGGGACTCCCCTGACCTGGTCCATTGGAGCGAGCCGCGCCTGGTGGACGTGGCCTCGAAGATTCCGGACGCTGGCATGGCTTGGGCTCCGGAGGCGAATTGGGATCCGAATCGCGGGCAGTGGATCGTGTTCTGGTCCACGAAGAGCAACGCCGAAAGCTCCGCGGATCCATTGGCCAACGAGCTCGGCGATCCGACGAATGTGTATTATGCGACGACCGTTGATTTCAGGGTGTTCTCCGATCCGGTCAAGTGGATCGATCGTAAGAATGTGATCATCGATTCGACCATGCTGCGCGACGATGACGGCTGGTGGTACCGCGCGTCCAAGGACTCGGAAATCACCATCGAACGCACCCGTAACCCGTATGCGACGACCTACGAGGTGCTGCGCACCGACGACCCGAATGAGTGGTCGTATGTGGGCACGCTCACCGACATCTTCGGCAATGGCCGGTATTCCATGCACTACTTGGAAGGGCCGGAACTGTTCCGTTACAACGACGAAGACGTGAAGGTGGTCAACGGCAGGACCATGCCATTCGGCCTGATGTGCGACCAGTACGCGGAGTCCAAGGGCTACCTGTCGTTCCGCGCCGCCTCGCTCGCCTCGCATGATCCGGCCGATTGGCAGCGCGCAGACGATATCGATTTCGGCGCGCTGAAGAAGCGTCACGGCGCGATTCTGCCGATCACGGCCGCCGAATACGACGCCATCGAAACCGCCTTCGCCCTGTAGGCGGCGCGATTGCCCATCCGTCGCAACCGCTCAGCGCGGCGGATGGCGAAGATGCGGGCGGACGGCTGCTTGGAGGTGGCCGCGTTGAGCCGGACCGTCTCGGGGTCCATGCGCTCGACGGTCCACGGCTTGGCGTCGGGCGCATGCTCGGGAACGGCCGGATTCGGGAAGATCTGCTCGATATGGCAGTCCTCGGACAGCGGCACGTTCACGGAAGGCGTGCCGCCACGTCGCCAGACGATGATGTAATCGCACGGATCGTCGTCCTCCGACGGGAGGAATGACGGATGGCGCAGACCGACGACGAGCCAATCGCCATCGAAATCAGGCAGACGGGCCGGCCAGAACGGCACCAATTCCTGCTGCTCGGTCAGCACACGGCGGTGCAAGGCCACCGCATCCCGCACCAAGGCAAGCCGATGCTCGTCCATGCGGTCAATGAATCCGGACAGGTACAGCCTGCCGAGTATGCCCGTGGCCAGCGTGAAGACGGCGGTCTCATCGTCCATCTCCTGCTGGGCGTAACCCCAGTTGCCTTGCTGTTCCGGCAGGATCGTCAGTCCGGCGCCGGCGGCGATCGCGGCGTAAATCAGCGGATCACACTGGTCGGAGGTGGATTGCAGGTCCAATCGTTGCAACTGCGCGTAATCGGCGCGCATCGCACCGGAACCGCAGTTTTCGATCATAACGTCCGGATGGCGGCGGCGCAGGTCGTCGAGCCAGTCAAGATAGGCGCGGCAATGGCCGAGCAGACCTTCGCCAACGGACCGCGTATCGACATCCGTACCAACGCCCGGGGTGGTGTTGTAGTCGAATTTGAAAAAGACCACGCCGAAATCGTCAATCAACCGGTCGACGGTACGAGTGACGTGCTCGCGTGCGGCCGGCGAGCGGAAATCGAGCAGATAGCGGCCCGAATCGCAGACGCGCACGCCGTGGCGCTGGAAGAACGCGTCATCGGGCAGGCTCTGGGCGAGCGGCGATTTCACACCGATCACCTCAGGCTCGAGCCACAATCCCAAGCCCATGCCATGCGCGCGGATGGTGTCGGCCAAACCCTTGAGTCCAGCTTCGCCGAAACGGTTCGTGGAGGCCTGCCATTCGCCGACCATGTCCCACCAGCCGCCGTCCGTGCTGTCGTACCAGCCGGCGTCGATGCAGAAAATGTCCGCGCCGACGCGTGCCGCGCCCTCGACGAGCGGCAGCTCCTTCTCCAAGCGCGGGTCGCCGAACAGGGTGTTCATGTAATCGTTGTAGATGACGAGTCCCTGCGTGCGTTCGAACTGCTCGGAACGACCCAATTCGCGAGCCTTGGCGGCACGCAACGCACGGCGCTGCAATGTCATTTCGGCGACGGACTGCTGCCAGTTGCCGGACGTGATGGCGAACGAAACGGGCACCGATTCGGAATCGTTGCCTTCGCCCAGTTGCGTATACCACTGATGGTCTTGGAATTCCGGGCCGAACGCGCTGATATGCAGGCCGGGATCGTCCTCGCCGACTTCCCACTCCCATGGGCCGTTGTGTTCGATCTGCCACATGACGGAGAAGTCGCGGGCGCGGCGGGTCGAGCCTTCCACCTGTACGATGCCGGCCGGTTCGTGCACGCCGGTGCTCCACGTGGAGGTTGAGCTGAGGGCGAAACGCGAGCTGGATTGGCCTGGATTGATGTTCTGATTGCGGTCGCGCAGTTGGGTTTCGCGCAAGGACCGGTTATGCCAATCGTTTTCCACGGCCCATGCCGAATCACCCCAGAAGATGCGGGAATGGCTGATTTTGCCGCAGTTGACGCGCATCGGCACCGTCAGATTCAACGACGACACCGCCTCGATAGGCAGCGGGCGCGCGGAGCTCAACCGCGTGTAGGTACGCACTGCGGACAGACCCGGGAACGCTTCGAATACGGAAGTGACTACCAGCCAGCCGTGGCGTCGGCATGGCGGACGGTTTCCGGCGAGGGCTGCGCGGCGGCTTCGGCCCGTTCGGCGGCGGTCGGTTCGAACGCGCGCCCGTGCGGCTCCAGTTCCGCATACGAAGCGAATTGGACGATCTCCAAACGATATGGTTCGGCGGACCCTTCCTCCGGCTCGGAAGCGGCGGCCGAGACGAATCGCAATACGCTGCCCGCCACCGTGGCGATCAAGGTGAGGCGATTGTCCTGCGATCCGGTGTTGGCGGCACGCACTTCGACGATCGGACGCGGATCGCGTTCCAGCACGGTTCTTCCATCGTCGGTAACACGGCCGCCGATGGGCCCCATGCCGCGGCCTGCAACGTTGCACAATCGGACGGGGGAATCGCCTGCCGTGTCGAACAGCATGGAAACCACGCCATTGCCCCATTCGAGATGCCCGTCCTCACGGGGACATACGGGGTTCATTGCACCGGCACCGCTTATCATCTTCGACTCCTCAACCGTGTTCAGATACCGCCTGATCATTGACGTGCATCGATTGACGTACCTGGTACTAGCTTAAGCGGTAAATGGGGCAAATCGCACGTGCGTGTCTACTCGAAGCGGAAATATGCGATGAACTTGACTGGCGCATCCTTGGTTTTGGTGATGTTGCCGAAACCAAGGACAGCCCTTTGTCGGGCAGTCCCTTCGTCACTCGTCATGCTCACCCGCGTAGGAACACCGTCATCTCGTTCTCGCCACGGTTGGCCCATGCGAAGTATGGAATCAGCGTGGCCGTCGTCGTCTTGCGTTCGGCGGGACGCCAATCATGGTACAACGCGGAGGTTTGCGCGGAGTCTTCCACTTCACGCCAGGCGGGAATCGTCAGCGTGGTCATCGGCATATCGACGGCGTCCACCTCGCCGAGCCCCTGCTCGTCCTGTGCGGCGGCGCCGGCATGGAAGACGATGCGATCAACGGACACGCAGGACGGGTCGGATGCGATGCGCGCGGTATCGGCGTGCAGCAGATGCAGGTTCGCGCCATTATCGACACCTTCCGCGCAGTAGGCCAGCGGTCCGCGCACGAACGCCACCTTTCCGGCGTCCTCGCGCACGAGCGGATTCGCGGCGACCATGTGGACCGGCATCGGGAAATCGAAATCGACGACGTCGCCGTCATGCCATGCGCCGGTCAGATACAGGTATCCGTCTCTGATGACGCGGGAGATGTCGTCGCGGCCGCGCACGGTGACCGCATCGGAAGCGGTTTCGCCACCGGCCCAGGCGGGCAGACGGAGGGCGATCGTGAAAACCGCGTCCTTGGATGCATCGGAAGCAGAATCGCCTGCATCAAAGCCCACCGCGACGGATCCCTTGCCGGACCAGGGCATATCGGACATGACGTCAAGGCGCACATCGGTGCCGGAAAGCCTGGCATGGACGCCGCCGCCCATATACAGATGCACATACAGGGTGGATGAGTCGTCTCCGATCGTGTAGGCGTACTGCTGCACGTCCTCCACGATGCGTGCGATGTTCGGCGGGCAGCAGGCGCATCCGAACCACTTCTGGCGCACCGGCTTGACGTGCGCCTTGCGTTCATCGCGATGGCATGCCTCGGGCACCACTTCGAGCGGGTTCACGTAGAAGAAGCTTTTGCCATCGAGTGCCATGCCGGCGAGCGTGGTGTTGTACAGCGCCGATTCCATGACGTCCGCATATTCGGATTTCGGCTGGATTTCCAGCATGCGGCGGGCGAAGAACGCGAGCGCGATGGCGGCGCAGCTTTCCGAATAGGCGGTGTCATTCGGCAGATCATAGTCGAAGGAGAAGGCCTCCCCCATGTGTGTGGCGCCGATACCGCCGGTGATGTAGAGCTTTCGGTCGACGATGTTGCGCCATAGTCGTTCGCAGGATGCCAGCAGGTCGGAGTCGCCGGTCAGGCGTGCCACGTCGGCGGCTCCGGCGTAGAAGTAGGCGGCGCGGACGGCGTGTCCGAGGGCCTCCGTCTGTTCCGTGATCGGCTTGTCGGCCTGGTAGTAGGCGTAGTTCTGCTCGCGCGGCGCGTAGTTGCGGCCGTCCTCCCGGGCGCGGCGGCGGTCTTCGAGCTCGAAATAGAGCGGCTGCTGGCCGCGTTGGCGTACAAAGTGTTCGGCGAGGTCGGCATAGCGCTGTTCGCCGGTGGTCTCGGCGAGTTTGACGAGTGCCATTTCGGCGATTTCGTGCCCGGGATAGCCGTGCAGCTTGCCGTCGGCGGTGCCGAATCGGGAATCGATGTAATCAGCGAAACGGCAGGCCGCGTCAAGCAGCTTGCGTTTGCCGGTGGCTTGATAGTAGGCGATCGCGCCTTCGGTCAGGTGGCCGAAGCAGTACAGCTCATGGTGGTCCTCAGGTTGGTGAAGTGCCGGTCCATGCCGTTGAGGATGTAGTAGGTGTCCAGGTAGCCGTTGTCGAGCTGCGCCGCGCAGACGATATCGATGGCGGTGTCGGCGGTCGCTTCAAGGTCAGCGTCCGGGTGGTGGGTCAGCGAGTAGCCGACCGCTTCGATCCATTTGGAGAAATCAGTGTCTTGGAACACGAAGCCGTAGAACTTGTCGGGATCGGGGTGCGCCGGGTCGTCCGGCAGGGCTTCGAAGCCGCGGAACGTGTATTTCGGCGGCACGAAGGCCTTGCCTTCCTTGTGGTGTTCTGCGTTCTGCGCGGCGGCGGCCTTGAAGTTGTGCATGCAGTAGCTGGGTGCGGCGCCGGGAACGTTGTCGTTCAGCGCGTTCCACTGGTAGGGAATCACCTGGGTGCGCACGAGTTCCTGCCGCGATGCCCAGAACGGATCGGTGACGGTGGCGTCGCGCAATGCGATTGGATGGCTGGTGCGATTGGTGGTAGTCATGAGTGCAAGCGCTCCTTAGTGCATCGTTGTCTTGTTAACGCTCACAATCCATTATTCCACGGGTTGCTCCAAAGTACATTCCGCATGGCGGCATGTCCGACGGGAATCCCACCGCGGCAGCCGGCCCAAGATGGCCGCGCATTGGCTGCACGACCGTTGGGCAGGCATTTCGGATTGCGGATATACGGGCCAGGAAGTATGGAAGCCTGCCGCCGGAGGGCTGGCGCCGGCTACTCAGACCTTGATCATGGCGTACTGCGATTCGTAGAGCGATAGTAGGCGCCATGACGGGCGAGCAGCTCGGCATGGTTGCCCTGTTCCACGATCTGACCGTGGTCGATGAAGCAGATTTCATCCGCGTTCTCGATGGTGGAAAGCCGGTGCGCGATGATGAAGCTCGTGCGTCCCTTGAGCAGATGGTTCAGACCGGCCTGCAGCGCCTCCTCGGTACGCGTGTCGATATTCGACGTGGCCTCGTCGAGAATCAGGATGCGCGGGTCGGCGAGCAGCACGCGCGCGAACGCGATGAGCTGGCGTTGGCCCGCGGACAGGGTCGAGCCGCGCTCCTCCACCACGGTGTCGTAGCCGTCTGGCAGTTCCATGATGAATTCGTGCGCATGCACGGCCTTGGCAGCGGCCACGATCTCCTCGTCGGTGGCGTCCAGTTTGCCGTAGCGGATGTTCTCACGCACGTTGCCGGAGAAGATGAACGTGTCCTGCAGCATGACGCCCATCTGCCGGCGCAGGCTTTCCAACGTCACGGAACGCACGTCGTGGCCGTCGATCGTCACCGAGCCTTCGGCGACGTCGTAGAAACGCGACAGCAGGTTGATGATCGTGGTTTTGCCGGCACCCGTAGGACCGACCAGCGCGATCGTCTTGCCTGGCTCGACATGCAGGTCGACCAGGTTCAGGATGTTGCGGCCGTCCGGCTCGTAGCGGAAGACGACGTCGTTGAAGTCGACGCGGCCCTCGATCTGCGGCAGATCGACGCGTCCGGCGCGTTGCGGATCTCCGGCTGCACATCCAGCGTCTCGAAGATGCGCTCGAGATACGCGGAGCAGGTGATCAGCTGGTTGTAGAAGTTGCCGATGCTGATTACCGGGTTCCAGAAGTTGTTCGCATAGCCGACGAACGCGATGAGCACGCCCGTGGTCACGTCCACACCGCCGAAACCGGTGACGCCCACATAATAGATGAACGCGATCGTCATGACGGAAATCGTCTGGATGCCCGGCCACATAAGCGTCTGGATATGCACCGTACGCATCCACGCGGAACGCACAGCGCCCTGCTGTTCCTGGAATGTGCGGAACTGCGTGTCCTCGCGCGCGAACGTCTGGGTGGTCTTCACGCCGGCGATCGATTCGTGGATGAACGCGTTGAGATTGCTCTGCTTATTGGATAGCACCTGGTACGCGCGACGCTGGAAATGCTGCAATCCCAGCACCCACGCGATGAGCAGCGGGAACAACGCGAGACTGTACAGCGCGAGACGCCAATCCACGACGAACATGACCACTAGCGTGATGAAGAACGTGAACACGTCGGAAATCACGTTGACCAGACCGGAGCTCAGGGTGTCCGAAAGCGTGTTCACATAGTTGACCACGCGGATGAGGATTTTGCCATGCGGACGCGAGTCGAAATAGCTGAACGGCAACGTCTGAATGTGCGTAAACAGGTCGCGGCGCATGTCTTTAAGCATGAGCTGGCCGACGCGCGTGATTTCCACAGTACGGTAGCGCAAACCGAATTCGTAAATGACGATGAGCACCGCCAGCAGTGCCACCAGCTCGCCAAGCAGCGCAAGGTTTTTCGCCGGAATGACACTGTCGATCATGATTTTCGTCAGATACGGTTCCACGACGTTGATGCAGCCCATTGCCGCCACGACGATGAGGATCCAGACCACGCGGGCCATGTACGGTTTCAGGTAGACGCCGACGCGCGCGAGGTCGCGCATATTGATCTTCTCTTCAAGGTCTTCATCGTCACGGAAGGTGTTGCGTTGTGCCATGATGTTATCCTCCCCCGCGTCTTACGCTTCGAATCCCTGCGAGCGGCCGGCATCCACGCCCAACTGCTTGCTGTAAATCTGCCAATATCGGCCGTGCGAGGCCACCAATTCGTCGTGCGTGCCACGTTCCACAATGCGCCCATGCTCCAGCACGAGAATCAAGTCGGAATCCTTGACCGACGAAATGCGGTGGGCGATTGTGACAATCGTCTTCTTCTCGTCCAAATCGCGCAAGTGCCGCTGAATCTCTGCTTCCGTTTCCATATCGACGGCGCTGGTCGTATCGTCCATAATCAGAATCGACGGATTGTCGGCGAGAGCACGCGCCAAGCTCAGTCGCTGCTTCTGTCCGCCGGACAGGCCGACGCCACGTTCGCCGACGACGGTATCGTAGCCGTCCGGCATGCTGCTGATGAAGCCATCCGCGCCGGCAATGGCGGCCATGCGGCGCACGTACTGTTCGTCGTAACCACGTCGTCTGCGCTGGCCGTCGTACTGACCGTTGTACTCAAGTCGGTTGCCTCGGTCGCCCGCGCCAAAGCTGATGTTGCTGCCGATCGTATCGGAAAACAGGAACGTATCCTGCGCGACGATGCAGACTTGCGATCGCAACGTGGCGAGCGGCCAGTCGCGCGCGTCGATGCCGTCGATGAGCACACGACCGGCGGTTGGGTCGTAGAAACGGGAGATAAGGTTGACGAGAGTCGATTTGCCGGAGCCGGTTTCGCCGAGGATTCCGAGTTTCGCGCCTGCGGGAACGTGGAAGTCGATGTCGCTGAGCACAGGCGTCCCCAGATCGTCGGGGAAAGCGAAGTCGACGTGCTGGAAGTCGATGGTTCCTGCGATTCTAGCCGATTTATCGGCGGCTTGCGCCCCTTGCGTACCTTGCGTACCGACTCGCGTAGTGCTTTGCGTGGCTTTCCCCGCAAACTCCGGCTTTTCGCGAATACGCGATTCGGCGGTGAGCAGCTTACGGATTTTTATGCATGCCGCGTTGAAACGTTGCCAGTCGTTGGTAAGCCATCCGGATTGGCGGATTGGGCTGTCAAGCATCCACAGGTATGAGTTGAACGCCACAAGGTTGCCAAGAGTCATGTACCCTTTGATGACGAGAAGCCGCCGAAACCGAGTGTGATAAGTTGCAGCGAAAAGCCGAGACCGTCAAGCCAGGGCATGTATTTGCGGCTGTTGTATGCCTGGGCCATGTTGCGTTGCATATAGTCGTCGTTGCGTTCGTCAAATTTTTCGGTTTCGTACGATTCGCGCACAAACGCTTTGACGACGCGGTTGCCTTCGATGTTTTCCTCGACCATCGAATTCATTTCGGCGAGCGAGTTTCGGATATCGAAGAACAGGGGTCGTGCATGCTTCGACAGACCGCGTGTCAAAATGAACAGTGGTGGCGTGACGCAAGCGAGCGCAAGAGCAAGTCGCCAATCAATCGAAAACATCATGGCGAGCGCGCCGATGAACATGACCACGCAGTCAAGCGCTTGCAGGCTCACCCAGCTCAGTGCGTGGCGGATGGCGTCGGTGTCGGACGTCATGCGGCTCATGACGTCGCCAGTGCGAGTGTGGTTGAAGTAGGTGAAGTCAAGTTCGTGGAGTTTTTCGAATTCGTCGCTGACGAGACGATAGATGGAGTTCTGTCCGAAGCGTTCCATCCACATTTGGCAGCCGTAACGGGAGCCGACACGCACCACGGTGAGCACGAGCATCATGACGCACAGTCGGGTCAGTTCGTCCACATGGCCTTGGGTGATGACACGGTCCACGATCAGTCCGGACAGCAGCGGGATGATGAGGGCCATGGTGTTGTTCACGCAGAACAGTACGACCGCGCCGGCCACGCGCGGCAGGTCAGGTTTGCAGTACGGCAGGATCCATGCAAGGTTGCCCGCCTGCTGGTTGCGTTTCGGATCGACATACATACGTAGCGTTCCTTCGAATTGTTTGCTTGGGTCTTGGTTGGGTTGTTGTTGGGTTGTGGTGTTGCGGCCATTCGTTGCCGCCACGATTCACGTCCGTCGTGTGTCGAGCGTCCCGTCACCGGCATGCCGCCGCCGGCCGAAACCCCTGTTCGGATTCGCAAACTCGACTTATTTTAAACGAACCGTACGCCGATGCAACAGATGCGTTTTCGGCGTGTCGCAATCATAATAAAATCAACATATATACCGTTACATACCACTGGTTTGCGGGTGCTGCGAAAACCGTCATCGGAGCCTGGCTCGCCGGAATCGGAGCATCGCATCGGAACATCGCACGATAATGGAATCAAGCTCGAACTATCGATACAAGCATCGGCGACGCACGTCGAGGAAAGGACGGCAAGGATGACGGACTTGGAGCACATCCGCGCGAAGTTCGCTGCGGAATATGGCCTGTCGGAGGACATGCTCAGGAACGCGGAACGTTGGACGGAGACCACGGGCGACCTCGAAGGGGTTCCCGAGAACCTGCTGCCGGGCATTCTGGGAATGCGATTTGGCGCGATCGCCATCGATACGCCGCGTTCCGAACGCTGGAGCACGCCGGAAGACATCGATGTAATCGCCGACCTCGCCTACCTGCCGGATGGCGGGTACGATACGGCCGCGGGAGCGTGCCGCGGCCATTTGCTCGACCTGTATCTGCCGCATGACGCGGTATTGCGCGGTGGGCACACCCTGCCGGTGTACATCGATATCCATGGCGGCGGATTCACTTACGGATACAAGGAGCTGAACCGGAATTTCAACGTGCATCTCGCGGAACAGGGCTTCGCGGTGTTTTCATTGAACTATCGTCCGGCGCCGCAGACCGACTTGCGTGGGCAATTGGCCGATATCCAGGCGGCATTGCGTTGGATCGCAGCCCATATGGCCGATTATCCGGTCAATCCGAACGCGGTGTTCCTCACCGGCGATTCCGCAGGTGGCGCGTTGACGCTACTGACCTTGGCCATTGAAAACAATGCGGAAGCCGCGGCTGCGTTTGGCGTCGACAAGCCGTCCGGCATCCGATTCGCGGGTGCCGCTCCGGTGTGCGGCGCGTACAGTTCGGCGTCGTTGGAGACCATGGGCCGCAAGCTGACGGTCGGGTATGACCCGAACCGCCGTATCGGTCTTGAGCAGATGTTGGGCGTCGATTTCTTTGCGGGGCTCGAAGCCGCTGATCCGAAGTTCCTCACCGCTGAGGGTCTGGCGTTCAACGTCGATCTTCCACCCTTGCTCATCATCACCTGCGGCGACGATTTCCTTGAAGCCGACAATCTGGCGTTGGCCGCCGCCTTGTCGCGCAAAGGCGCCGATTTTGAATTGTTCGACCCGAAGCCGCGCCGCCATGAGACGTTGGGGCATGTGTTCGTCATCGGCATGCCATGGCTTGAGGAAAGCCGGGAATGCCTTGATCGAATCCGCCGCTTCTCATACGAACGCTGTTGAATAACGTGAATGGGGTGAATACTCCTCCGGAGTGCCCGCCCCATTCAATGGCCGTCGATGCCGCGACGCCGTATCAGCGGCGGACCATTTCCTCTTCGATCTGTTCGAGCGACTTGCCCTTGGTCTCAGGCACGAAACGCAGCACGAACGGGATGGACAGCGCGGAGAACACGCCAAAGATGGTGAACGGGCCGCCGACGTTGTTGCCGAACATGGCCAGCAGCATGAGGAAGAACTGGGAGACCACGAAATTGCCCAGCCAGTTGGCAGCGGAACCGAAGGAGCTGCCGATGCCGCGCACGCTCAACGGGAAGATCTCGCCGATGAGCACCCATGCGATCGGACCCCACGACAGCGCGAAGCCGAGGATATAGCAGGCGATCAGCACCATGGTCGGCACGGCCAGCGTGGCCACATCGCCGGTGAAGTTAAGCACGGCCAGCACCGCGAGGGCGATGGTCATCGTCACCGATCCGAAGATCAGCAGCTTCTTGCGGGGGAATTTGTCCATGATAAGCGTGGCCGCGATAGTGGCCACGAAGTTGACCACGCCAATGCCGACCGACACCCAGATGGCATGGTTTTCGGGGAATCCGAAGCCTTTGATGAACACCTGCGGCAGGAAATAGATCACGGAGTTGATGCCGACGAGCTGCTGGAACAGCATGATGCCGATCGCGGCGACGAGCGCAGGACGGGCGATGCGGAACAGCTCGCGGACACCGCCCTTGGTGTTCTGCGCGGCGACGGCCTTGATCTCGTCGAGCTCGAGCTGCACCTGCGTCTGATCGACGTCCTTGCGAATAAGGGTAAGTACTTTGAACGCCTCACGATCCTTGCCTCGACTCACCAGATATCGCGGCGATTCCGGCAGCAGCAGGCCGCCGATCAGCAGCAGGGCCGCCGGCACGAGCGCCGACCCCAGCATCCACCGCCAATCGCGGATGCCGGCGATATTGTGGCCGAGGAAGCCGAGATTGGACGCGTATGCCAGCAGGATGCCGAAAGTGATCATCAGCTGGAATAGCGTGGACAGCGATCCACGACGTTCCTTCGGCGCAAGCTCGGCAAGATATGCCGGAGTCAGCGAGGAGGCCGCGCCGACGGCGAGACCGAGGATGATGCGGGCCACGACCATCATCAGGAATCCCGTGGATCCCGCGCACATGCCCGAACCGAGCAGGAACAGTATCGCCGCCAGAATCAGCAGCTTCTTGCGGCCGAAACGATCGGACAGCGCGCCGATGGACAGGGCTCCCGCGCAGGAACCGATCAACACGGATGATGTGATGAACCCGGTCTGAGCCACGGACAGGCCGAAATCGGATTCGATGAGCGGCGAGGCTCCGGAGATGATGCCGGTGTCGAAGCCGAACAGCATGCCTCCCAGAGCGCCGAACGTGAAGATGAACGCGCTGTTGAGCGGGAAACGTGTGGAAACGCCACGCCCCACCTCCCGCTCGACGGCGTCGATCGTCGCGCCGACCTCATGGATGCCGGCTTCCACCGCACCTTCGGCGTCGTGTATTGGATTGGACGTCTGCACCGCAGTCATGATTCCACCTTCCATTCCCATCGATCCTCATCGATATGAGATGCAGCAATCGCAGCAAACAAAAAAGACCTGGAACGACGTATAGTGACGTCGTTCCAAGTCTTGCCTCGCATTGAGTAGCAACCCTGCCGCGCTTGTATGCTGCGTATATTGCATTCAAGTGTAGGTCATGGCGGCATGCGACACTCCGATTTTTTAGAAAACGTTTACCGGTTATTTTTCAGTGCAGGAAAGCGTGAAGCACAGGCCAGCGGCACATGCTTTTCCCTCGTGCGGAGAGCCTCCTCGGATATCCACGAGCAAGCGGACCGAATCAAGCCGTCAACCATCCACAAGCAAGACGGCAAAAAGAAAGCCGGCGGAGAGAAAGCCGCCGGCTGAGAGAGAAGAGAGAAGAAGGGTTCAGTTATGGGATTCCAAAGGAATCTCGCCAACAGCCGCAACCGTTGACATGGTCTATATAACCGCCCGACCCTTGGAGGAACGATGTGCGTTCCTGTCAATTCCCTGAGAATTTCGTAGCGGAAATGTCACGACGGTGCGAATTCGGGGGTTTATCCCACTGAATATCGCCCCAACGGCCTTCCTGCAGCTTGTTCATCGCGGCAACAGACGATTGCACGGCATCTGCCGACACCGTCATGAAACGCCGCTATACAACACCGCCGCTCAACGACGCCGTGCACTCACACGCAATCGCGCATCTCACTCGGCGAATTTGTCGACGCGGCGATCGTAGGTCAGCAGGCCGTTGAGCTCCTCCTCCACGTCGGAAACCTGCGTATACACGTATCCCGCAAGTCCGCGCGATTCCAGTGCGGCCGCGGAGGCGAGCACGGAACGCACGGCGGCCCGCCAATCGTCGATCGAATCGTATTCACCGTAACCGTAGGCGCGCGACACCGCCGCATGCTCCGGTACGAGCTGCGCCAATCCGCCGAATTCCGAAATCACGAACGCGCGTACGCCGTGCCGTGCGACCGGCAGCACCACGTAATGCGCGGCCCTGCGGCGACGGCGGTGCTTCTTCTCGAATTCGGCCACGTATCCGCGCAACGGACCCTTGTCCGGGTAGATTTCCAGCGGCCGGAAATAGTTGTGCACGCTATGGAAGTCGCCGCAATGCTGGTCGTACCAGCCGCTCGTCGCGTCGATCGGACGGGTCGGATCGAGCGCGTGGATGCGTTCGGCTGCATCGCACGCGTCGAATTGGCCCCAGCCTTCGTTGAACAGCGTCCACGTCACGATGGAGGGGTGCCCGCCGAGCATGTGCACCATCGCGTCGCACGTACGCGACCAGTCGCGCCGGTAGATCGGGTCGTCCGCGCCGAGCGCCGTGAAATGTTTGGCGGTGTCGTCGCGGAATTTGTTCCATGTGGAGCGGATGAGCGTCGGCTTGCGATTCGTGGTCCACGCATTGTATTCGCCGTCCGTGCCGCCGCCGGACACCGCGTCCTGCCAGACGAGCATGCCGAGGCGGTCGCAATGGTAGTACCAGCGGGCCGACTCGATTTTGATGTGCTTGCGCAGCATGTTGAAGCCGGCGTTTTTCATGGCCGTGATGTCATGCGTCAGCGCCTCGTCGTCGGGCGCGGTCATGAGGCCGTCCGGCCAGTAGCCTTGGTCGAGCACGCCTTTGACGAAGAGCGGCTTGCCGTTGAGATGGAAGCGCGCCACCCCCTTCGTATCCGGTTTGATTTCGACGGAACGGAACGCGCAGTAGGAACTTACGACATCCATCGGCTGCGATTGCGCGACCGCCGCATCACCCGCCGTTTCCGCGGGTTTCGCCGACCCGTACCGCAATTCGGCCCGCACGTCATACAGATACGGATCGGCCGGCGACCACAGATGTTCGGCAGCTGTTGCGATTTCCGCACGCACCTTGCGCACGCCCGCCGGCAGCGTCTCATCCGCCACCACCGTGCCGTCCGCAGGGTCGGTGACGACGATGTGCAGTTTCGCGTTCGGCTTGTCGCCGCCGATTTCCGCACGGACGAACAGCTTGCCGTCGGACGCGCCCTTGAGCGTCAGCGTGCGCAGGTAGGCTTCCGGCACGATTTCCAGCCAGACGCTTTGCCAAATGCCGCTTTGCGCGGTGTACCAGATGCCTTCGCGCTCGATTTTCTGCTTGCCGCGCAACTGCGTGCCCGAATCGTTCGGATCGTAGACGCACAGCGCGATTTCAAACGCGTCATCAGGGTCGATAAATGCCGAAATATCGACGTCGAACGGCAGGTAGCCGCCGACGTGCGCGCCCGCGAGCTGGCCGTTGACATAGCAGGCGCAGACATAATCGACCGCTTCGAAATGCAGGATGAGGCGATTCGCGTCGCCGATCTGCCGGACCGTTTCCTCTCCGCCGAGCGTGACGGGATGCACGACGGTGCGGTACCACAGCAGGTTGTCGGGGTAAATGGTCTGGTGCACGCCGGACAGCGCGGATTCCGGCGAGAACGGTACGAGGATCTTGCCGTCGAACGTTTGCGGAATGGCGGTTTCCTTGACTGCGCGGACCGCTTCGTCGCGGGTCAGCATCGCCGCCGTTTTGCGCCATTTCGGCGCGGTTTCGTCTTCCGGAATGGACGCGATCGCGTAATCCCACCAGCCATTGAGCATGGTGCAGTTGTCGCGTACCATGGTCGGGCGCGGGTGCTCGCCGAGTATGGGGGTACGACCCTCGTCCAGCGTGCGTTCGCCTTCCTCGGCGGGATTGACGCCTTGTTGCCGGCGCGCGCGGACAGCCATTCATGGTCGATTCGTTCACCCCACGGTGTCCACAACTGCTGCAGCGGCTCACGGGAACGCATTTTCGTAGGAGCGGCCTTCAGTACGCGTTTGATATCCAGCATAAAGCGCCCCTTCCTGCAGCTTTGCACGTCTCTGCGTTTTATTGTACTGAGCGGCTTGCGTTTTTTTAACGATTCGTACCGCGGTTTGAAGTACCGTCTTGCGACACCCCGCCAAGACCAGCTGAAAAATCGCACGCATTTCTACCCAAAACAATGCGAAAGCAACCGGAACATACCTACGAAAAGGATGCGGTCGGTCGTATATGCGTTGTAAGGCCATAGGCTTGGCCGAACGGCCTTGAGTGTGCCGTCAACGCATACCTCGACCGGCCGCCGGGCCCGCCAATCGCACAAAACGTCGCACATGTGGAAACGTGATACGGGAATGAGACGCTGAAACGGCACAAAATGTCGCACGACTTCGATTTTTCGGCACTTTTTTCAAGTCGTGCGACACGGCAATCAAAACAAATACCCCCTAACCGCCATTTTCCGGTCATTTTGACCTAAAAACAGCAGTTAGGGGGCACTTATCGCACCGCAGCTGTCGCACGACTTGAAGAAATCGTCCAAAAATCAAAGTCGTGCGACGCGTACGGGGGTTATGCGACGGAATCAGCCTTCCAGCTTCGCCTTTTCGGCGGCGAGACGGGCGGCCTCGGCTTCGCGGCGGGCCTTCAGCTCGGTATCGAAGCGGGCGAGCTCCTCTTCGACGGCCTCCGCCGGGATCTTCGCGAAGATCGGGTGCGGCTTCGGCACCGAGGTGCCGGCCACGATCGGCTCGGAAGCCCACGGATGCACGGTTTCGCCCAGCTTGTAGTCGCCCGTGATGATCGGGTACGTGAAGCCCGGCTTGTCGAGATCCTCAACCTCTTCCAGATGAGGCAGCGGCGAGAAGACGCCAGTTCCGCCGAGGGCCTCCCACACCTTCTGTGCGGAGTGCGGCAGGAAGGGGGCCAGCAGGTGGTTGGCGTCGGACACGGCCTGGGCGGCGGTGTGCAGCACGGTGCCGAGGCGGGCCGGATTGTCTTTGATCTTCCACGGTTCGGTGGCGGAGATGTACTTGTTGATGTCGCCGACCACGCGCATCGCTTCGGACAGCGCGTTCTTCTGGCGGTGATTCTCGATGAGTCCGCCGACGGTTTCGAACGCGGCCTTGGTTTCGGCCAGCAGCGCACGGTCCTCGTCAGTGGCGGAAGCCTCGTCGAACGCCGGAATCTCGCCGAAGTTCTTGTTGATGAGGTTGGCCACGCGGTTCACCAGGTTGCCCCAGGATGCGGCGAGCTCCTCATTGTTGTGGCGCACGAACTCGGCCCAAGTGAAGTCGGAATCGGAGCTTTCCGGTCCGGCCACGGAGATGTAGTAACGCACGGCGTCCACGGGGTAACGGGCGAGGATGTCCTTCACGTAGATGACGATGCCGCGGGAGGACGAGAACTTCTTGCCTTCCATGGTCATGAACTCGGAGGCCACGACCTGCTCCGGCATGTTCAGCGGACCGAGCTTGCCGGTTTCGCCGCCCTTGGAGCCCTGGCCGTTGTAGGCCAGCATTTCGGACGGCCAGATCTGGGAGTGGAACGTGATGTTGTCCTTGCCCATGAAGTAGTAGCCCGGGGTGGTCGGATCGTTCCACCATGCGCGCCATGCCTCCGGGTCGCCCTTGCGGCGGGCCCATTCGATGGATGCGGACAAGTAGCCGATCACAGCGTCGAACCACACGTACAGCTTCTTGTTCGGGTTGTCGATCCAGCCCTTGACCGGCACCGGAATGCCCCAGTCGATGTCACGCGTGATGGCGCGCGGCTTGACTTCCTTGAACAGGCCGATGGAGAAGTTGATGACGTTGGTGCGCCAGCCTTCGCGGGTCTGAGCCACGCGAGATTGGCTTCGGCGAGCGCCGGCAGGTCGAGGAAGAAGTGTTCGGTTTCCTCGAAGCGCGGGGTTTCGCCGTTGATCTTGGATACGGGGTTGAGCAGCTCGTCCGGGTCGAGTTCGTTGCCGCAGGCGTCGCACTGGTCGCCACGGGCTCCGTCGGCGCCGCAGATCGGGCAGGTGCCTTCGATGTAGCGGTCCGGCAGGGTGCGTCCGGTGGACGGGGAGATGGCGACTTTCTGGGTGCCCTTGTAGATGTAGCCGTTTTCGAGGCACTGTTTGAACAGTTCCTGCACGACCTTTTCGTGATTGCCGGTGGTGGTGCGGGTGAACAGATCGTAGCTCAGGCCGAGATCGCATAGGTCCTTGGCGATCACGCGGTTGTAGCGGTTGGCGAGCTCCTGCGCGCTCACGCCTTCCTTGTCGGCTTCCACCAGGATTGGGGTGCCGTGCTCGTCGGTGCCGGACACCATCAGCACGTCATTGCCCTTCATGCGCTCGTAGCGCGCGTACACGTCGGACGGCACGCCGAAGCCGGCGACGTGGCCGATATGACGGGGGCCGTTGGCATACGGCCATGCAACATTCACCAAAATATGACTCATGGTGCCCGATTATACAAAGCGCCATATCCCGCGTTTTCGGCGCATTCCGATTGGCGGAAAACGGGCGGATGGGGTCGATGACGTTCTCGCAGACCGGCCTGCATCAGGCTACGGTAGTCCACAAGGTTATCCACATTGTTGTATCACGCAACAATCATCGTCCACTTATCCACTTTTTTCGCGAAGCCGGTGGCACGCCGCTTTCCGTATCAGCTACGGTACCCCGCATGGATACCTCCCCTCCCCTTTTGGGCGACGCCGACCTGCCCGGCCCCATTTGTTTGAATCGTTTGCATTCCCTAGGCGTGGTATGCAAACTTGACAACGACAACGCCTACTCGTATCACGATTCGCGCACGCTGTACGGCCGCGCCAGCATCATCTCAACGCTGATGCCGAGTCGTTCCGTGGCGTGCGCCGGCACCGCTGCGTGGGTGTGGTTGGGTGGCATGTTTCCCAACACGATCGACATCATTTCAAAAGCGCATTACCGAACGGCGAGGTACGGTCGCAAAGTCAGCGTTTTCAACCGACAGGCGCCCGACGAACATGTCACCGACGTCGGCCCGATCACCGTCACCACGCCCACACGAACCGCATGCGACCTTGCCATGAACTGCACTCCGGAAACGCAGTCGCCGGTCACGGAAATCGTATGCATGCTCATGCAGGAATTCCGGTTCCGCCCCGACGATTGCCTGCAGGTCATGCAGGAGGCCACCCATATTCGCAACGCGCCACGGGCACGCCAGTTTTTCCGGACGATTGACGGAAAGCAGTGACGGATATGCGTGAATCGCAACGGCCGTCGGAAAAACCACGGCAGACGAGACAGACGGGACAGACACGGCAAGCGTCTGCACAGTCGCGGCGCACGGCAAGCAAGAGATATGAAGAGCGCGCGAAACGTAGCAAACGTCATGGGCAACGACATGAACAGCATGGACACCATGGCAAACGCCACGAACGACGTCGCGCACCGCCGAAATATCAGCCGCACGCGCGGCAGCGGGCATTGGTAGAACCGCCTGCGCCGCCGATCGAATTGACGCCGTTGGTGGCGTGCAGCGCCGACACCGCGCAAGATGTGCTGTGGCATATCGCGGAATATGCGCCGCGATTGCGCAAGTGGCTGGTCGCCAATCCTTCGGCGACGCCTGCAATGCTGGAATATCTTGCGCAGGTCGGCGGGCCAGGTGTTCCCGAAGCGCTGCGGATATTGCTGAAATCATTGGAAATGAACGGTTCCGGAAGCGATCAGCCTTCATCGCAAGCACGGCATTGTAGACCTGCTTGCGATTGGCGAGCGAGCCGTCAGACAGCGGATGTTCGGCGACAACCTGGGAGATCGCGTCCTTGATACGCAGGTTGTCTTCCTGCGCGCGGTCGACTGACAGCACCGCCAGATCCTCAATGGACAGCGTTGCGGGCGCGGCAGCGTCGGCCTCCTCCTCGGAAGCGCCGGCGATGACGAGCACCATTTCGCCACGCGGCGGATCGTCGACGACGCTTTGGCGGATTTCGGCGATGGTTCCGCGGCGGATCTGCTCGTAATCCTTGGTCAGCTCGCGACACAACGCCATTTTGCGATTCGGCCCGAACACGTCAAGCAGGTCGGCCATGGATTCGTCGATGCGGTGCAGGGTTTCGTAGAAGACGATGGTGCGACGTTCCGATTTGAGCGCGCGCAGGTGCTGCACACGTTCGCTGTGCTTGCGCGGCAGGAAGCCTTCGTAGCAGAAGCGGTCGGTCGGCAGGCCGGACAGGCACAGCGCGTCGAGTACGGCGGACGGGCCGGGAGCGCAGGTGACGGGCAGGCCGCGTTCGATGGCGCGGCGGACGATCGCCAGTCCCGGATCGTTGATGGTGGGCATGCCCGCGTCGGATACGACGAGCACGGTGGCGCCTTGTTCGACCTGGTCGAGCAGGCCGTCGGCCTTGTCGCGTTCGTTGTGGTCGTGGTAGGCGATGACGCGGCCGGGCACGCGGATGCCGAGGCGGTTCGCGAGCGCGTATAGGCGGCGCGTATCCTCGGCTGCCACGATGTCGGCGCCTTCCATGAGGGCGATCAGGCGGGCGGACGCGTCTCCGGTGTTGCCGATCGGCGTGGCGGCGAGCACGACCGTTCCGCGCGGAATGTTGACGTCGGCGACCAGTCCGTCGAGCCCGAATTCGGCACGTTCCGTGGCTTGCGCGGTTCCCTCGGCATTTTCCGCGTTCTCGCCGATTTCGGCAATCTGACCAATATTTGTTTTCACGGTTTGTTTCACGGCGTTACCAGCCTTCTCGGCATCAGTCTGTTCGCTCAAGTTCTCCATATTTCCAGTATCGCCCACAGCGTCCCCAAACCATCAGCTCCCGCCATTTCTCCGTCTTTCGCAACCAACCAATCGAAACCCGACCAAACCACCGACGACGCCACACGCCCTCACCGGTAAATCAAAATGCACCCCTCACACATCCGGGTTTCCACCCGCCACGGATTCGGGTTTTCCCTTCTGCAACATTCGGATTTTCCTTTGCGTAGGATTCGGATTTTCTCAGACGGGGGTGAGACGGCGATTCAACACGACTTTGGACATGCCATCGATAGCATGGAATCATGCGTTATTTTGAAGATGAAATTTCCGGAATCGACGGCAGCACGGCCACGTTCGTCGGCTACTGCCTTGACAACAGCAGCGAAATCGACCCGAATCGCAAGCGCCCGTCCGTGCTGGTGATTCCCGGCGGCGGCTACGAAATGACGTCCGACCGCGAAGCCGAACCAATCGCCATGCAATTCCTTGCAGCCGGCTTCAACGCGTTCGTGCTGCGCTATTCCGTGAAACCGTCCATCTTCCCGGTCGCGTTGCTGGAAGCGGCTGAAGCGATGCGGCGGATTCGTACGCATGCCGACGAATGGCATTGCGATGCCGACGCGATCGCGGCGATCGGCTTCTCCGCCGGCGGTCACCTTGCCGCCAATCTTGCGACTTCCGCCAGCGACGACGTGCTCGCGGCACATGGTTACGACGCGGATGCGGTGCGCCCGAACGGCCTGATGCTCGCCTACCCTGTGGTCACGTCCGGCCCGCTCGCCCACCGCGGCAGTTTCGATGCGCTGCTCGGCGACCGCAAGGCCGATCCGGAAGCGCTCGACGCGGTTTCGATCGAAAGCATATCGACGCGAAGACGCCGCCGGTGTTCGTCTGGCATACCGTTCCGGACGATTGCGTGCCGTATGAGAACACGCTGATGCTCGTCGACGCCTGCAAGAAGGCCGGCGTGAGCGTCGAGGCGCACCTGTTCCCCAGCGGCGGCCACGGCCTGTCGCTCGGCACCGCCGAAACCGCATGGCAGGGGGTCAACGGCATCGAACCGTGCGTGCAGGTCTGGCCGGAACTTGCGATCACGTGGATGCGTCGTACATTTGCGGATACCGACGCTGCCACGACCGGCTCTGCCACAGCCGACGCGATTGCCGAATAATCGCCATTCCTGCGTTTTTTTCCGCGTCTTTTCACGTCTTTTTTGTCGCACGACTTCGCTTTTCGGACCAAAAAACAAGTCGTGCGACATTTAATCGAGTAAAATACCCCCTAACCGGCATTTTCCGGGCGAAAACGGCACTTAGGGGGTATTCGGCGTCGCACGACTTGAAAATAACCGCCAAAAATCAAAGTCGTGCGACGTTTCGCGCCACCTAATCGCCAAAATCAGATGGGACGCGACTCGTGCACCATCTGACGATCGCCGTAATACAACGAGTTCAGGCCAGGATTCGCCGGCGTGCCCCACGCGGACGCGGACGCGCCGGACGCACCGGACAGCCGCTGAGCACGCTGGACAGCTGCCGGACAACCATTGAACAACCACCGGGCACACCGGCCGAACACCACCAACAAGCACGCGCCCATAGGCACATATTGACGATTTGTGCAGATTTGCCACCCGTCGTCGCACTGCGACGCACACTGCATAGACCCGTTGGTAGTCTGTGATTGGTTCGCAACGGCACATTCGTTGCGCACGATGGAAAAGCAAGCCACACGAACCGACCCCGCGCAACCGCGCAAAACCACACAGAGAGACCTATGAATATCATCAATTTCTTCGTCAACCTCATCAAGGACCCCCGTACCGCGATCGCCAGCTGGATTGCCATGGGCGTCGCGCCGACCCTCGGCTTCATTTTCCTTATCGTCTTCATTGAGACCGGCGTGGTGTTCTTCCCGTTCCTGCCGGGCGATTCGCTGCTGTTCGCGGCCGGCTTCTTCGCCGCCCCCGACGCACAGACCGGCGTGTCCGCACTGCCGCTGTTCGCTCTGCTGCCGGTGGTCTGGTGCGCCCCGATCATCGGCGACCAGTGCAACTACTGGATCGGCCATTTCTTCGGCCGTCGCATCCTTGAATCCGGCAAAGTCAAGGCCATGACCCCGGAGCGCATCGAGAAAACCGAGAAGATGATTGAGAAGTGGGGTCCGCTGGCCGTGTTCCTTGGCCGCTTCTTCCCGTTCATCCGCACGTTTATGCCGTTCATTTCCGGTATTTCCGGCATGCGTTGGAGCCGTTTCACGCCGTTCTCGGTGCTCGGCGGCCTGTGCTGGTCGACGCTGTTCACGCTGCTCGGCTATTTCTTCGGTGGCATTCCGGCCGTGCAGAAGCATTTTGAATTAGTGATTATTGCGATTCTTGTGCTGTCGCTGATTCCAACGATCGTCGGCCTGCTCAAGGCCAAGTTCGGCAAGAAGAAGCCGGCTGCCGAGGACACTGCGGAAACCGCCGACGCCGAATAAGCAGCGTTCAATCGTCGTAAAAATATCGGCGAATACAACGCAAGCACAACACGCGGAGTGTGGAATTGCATTTTTCCACACTCCGTACTAGTATTTCGAGAGTTGTCTTGCTAAACAAGGTGACGCACATGGGGCTGTAGCTCAGTTGGTAGAGCGCTTCGTTCGCATCGAAGAGGTCGCGGTTTCGACTACCGTCAGCTCCACGAAGCCCGCTGCATTCATTCCACCGCAGCGGGCTTTTTCTTTTGTTTTCCGCAGTTTCCGGCATTTCTTGCGATTCCCGTACGCACTTTCCAGCGCTCTTCACACCGTGCATACGCCCGTCCGCACGCACGCACCGCGCCGTCCGCACCGGCCACGCAAACGCAACCCAGCCGAATCGCCATACATGCCGACTTCTAAAAAGCCATTTAACGGGGTCATTTTCGCGATTTTTACGATTTTAACCCCGTTAAAATCGCATTTTTCGCAAAACCCGTACGATAGTCCACGTCAAACAGTCCACACAAACCCAAAAATACGTTAAACTAGCGTTTTAACGGGGTCATTTTTGCAATTTTCGCAATTTTGACCCCGTTAAACCACATCTCAGGGATTATCGGTATCTAAAAAGTCACAAGGAGCACCACATGAGCACCTATCGCAGAGAGCACTATTTGGCCAAGCTCCGTCCTTTCTACAACGATTCCGGTCTCATCAAAGTAATCACCGGCATCCGCAGATGCGGCAAATCCAGCCTGCTCATCACAGTTCTCAACGAGCTCTTTGAGCAGGGAATCCCTGAAACCAATCTCATCTACCTCAACCTCGATCGCCGCGAATACCGTAACGTGACCACTCCGGACCAACTCGATCAACTCATCGAACAAGCCATGTCGAATGCCTACGGTGCAGGACTGCGTTATCTGTTCATCGATGAAGTACAGAACGTGAAAGGCTTCGAAACCGTCATCAACGGCTGGCGGGAGGAAGGTAATTGCTCCATTTTCATCACTGGCTCAAATTCCTATCTGCTGTCCGGAGAGCTTGCCACGAAACTTACCGGCCGCTATATCAAGCTGGAAATGTTCACCCTTTCCTTTCAGGAATACCTCGGCATGCGGAATTTCCTAAACAAACCGGAAATTCCGGTATCGCAAGCCTTCCGCGACTATCTCACATACGGCGGGTTCCCGAAATCGCTGGAATATGACGATCCCGACGCAAAAGCCGCATATATTCAAGACGTCATCGGGCAGATCTTCAACAAGGACATCACCGCCCACAAAAAAGTACGCAATCGCGATACTTTCACCCGTGTGCAGGACTATCTCATCAATAATTTCGCAGCGCCCACGAATCTTTCCGGCATTATCGCGTATCTGAAACACAGCGAAGGCATCAGCATCAAACGCGAAACGCTTGCCAGCTACGTCCGTTTGCTGGAAAGCGCCAAAATCCTCTACAAGTGTCCTCGCTTCGATCTGAAATCCCGCAAGTCGCTCAGGGGCGGGGAAAAATACTATCTTGCCGATCCCGGTATCCGGTTCGCCCGTAATACCGATACGCGAGTCAGCTACGGTCCGTCACTGGAGAACGCGCTATATACGCATCTGCGGTCGAAAGGCTATGACGTCAGCGTCGGCACCATCGGCAAACTTGAATGTGACTTCATTGTCCGAAAGCGCAACCAGTACGCCTATATCCAAGTGTCTATGAGCGTTCAGGATCCGCAGGTCGAGGAACGCGAATATCGCCCGTTCAGCAAATTGGCGGACGGGTATCCGAAATACCTGTTCACATTGGATCCGCTACCATTGCAGCGCGACGGCGTACGTCACCTCAATCTCATGGAATTTCTGCAAAACGACGGCGATATCGACTTCGATTAAACATTAATAATGGCGATTATGTCGTGTGGCGCGCCGGTTGTGCAAACGCACCACACGCATTGCGGAGGCGTCAGGCGTTGCGGCTACGTACGTAGGCGTCGAGCGTGGCGGCGGTGATGCCGTCGTAGCCGTTGATTGAGGCGAATTGCGGGCCGTTGGAATTGTCGATGCGCATGAAGCCGGTCTGGCCGAGCGTGGTGGCACCGGATGCGGCCGCGGAGCGCAGGCCGGACATGGAATCCTCCACCGCGATGCAATACTTCATGTCTTCGGGCGCGATGCCAAGCTTGCGGCCCGCCGCAAGATACGGTGCGGGCGACGGCTTCTTCTCGACATCGTCATCGCCGCACACGTAACCGGCGAACGTGCCGGCCGGTGCCTGCGCGATCAGGTTTTCCGCCAGATGACGCGGCGATGTGGTGACAAGCATCGACGGCACGCCCGCCTCCTTCAGCGACAGCAGCACGTCTTCGACGCCATCGATCCACGGAATGCGCTCGAATTCCTTCTGCGCCACGTAATCGATCATGCCTTTGCCGATTTCCTCTATCGACAGCTTGCAGCCGTGCTCCACCATGCGGCGGGCCACGTCCGGAACCGGCGTTCCGGAACCCTGCCAAGCGAGGTCCTCATCCCAGTATCCGCCGTGGTCGGCTGCGATTTTCAGCTCGCCTTCGTGCCAATACGGTTCGGAATCGATCAGCGTGCCGTCCATGTCCCAGAACACGGCTTTGAGCATCAGCTTCGAAACTTCCTGGGCGCCGTTCTGGATACCGTTGTTCAGCTCGGTCATTACGTTTCCTCGCAATCGTTACGCTTCGTTCTCCGATAGCTACATTCTTCGTCAGCTACGACCATTTCAGCAGAGCGGCACGACGGAAGCGCTTCAGCGCGCAGAAAAAAACAGGACGGTTCCATCAAGCCGGTCCGCCAATCGGTTCATACCAATCGGTTCACGCAAACCGACTCATGCACAAGCCAATTCGCGCAAGCCAACGCAGCAACCAACCCATAGCAACGGAGACACTTGGAAATCCCCCAAGTGCCTCCGCAACGAACAACGCATCCGACGAAATCGGTCGGCCGCAATCGCAGCAATCCGTCATAGACCCCTTTTAGACGAATCGCAAGACTTGCGTGCGACTACTCCTGAGCCTCCTGCTCCTGAGCGGCCTTCTCGCATTCTCCGCCTTCCAGCGGGCGATGCAACGCTCGACGCGCTTGTAGCCGATGATCTTCGGATCCAAGCCGGCCTCGCGGAAAATCGCGGCAGGCGAGCCACCCTCGGCATACCTGCGCATGCAGTCGTCACGGAATTCCTTGGAATAGCAAATTCGATACTGAGTGACTGATTCCACAGCATCGAGAGACCCCAGGTATTTGCGGGTCTTTGCGGTGAACGCAACTCTTGGCACTGTACGCTCCTAACCTTTCTGTATCCACCGCATGCCCTCCCCCGATTCTTCGCGGAAATAAGCAGTCATATTTCATCGAAGCTGTGGGCCAGCCGGAAGAAATACGAACTTCAACGCGGATACGTAATATTATTCCTCACAATAGAGACATCATTGCGAGACAGATGCGGCGTTATGAGTAGTTGCATACCAAAAATCGGGCATACCCCCGCGATATATGCCCGATTTTGCTGTTTTTTTAGATTTTTTTAGGGTTTTCCAGCGCTTTTCAGGAAAGTCAGCGAATGGGCTGTCAGCGAATTCCCCAAACTACCACTGACCTGGAGCCCATATCGTCCCCCTCTTCCGCACGTTCCGCCCGTACGGATTCGCGCGACGGAAGCTGCCGTGCATCGGCTCGCAGCTGCCTGCGCCACATGCGCGCGCGCTGGGACCGCTCGACTTCCACGATGCCACCGTCCGCGTCCGCGGCGAACACGCTGGAACCGGCCGGCTTGCGCAGCCGCTCCACTTGGCGGCGCAGCTCGCGGTTCTCTTCCTCAAGTTCGAGGATGCGCGTGATTCCAGCCAGGTTGATGCCCTCCTCCTGGCTGAGTTGCTGCGCCTGCGCGAGCCGTGAGATATCGCGCAGCGAATAGCGTCGCGCGCCACCTTCCGTACGTTGCGGCACCACCAGACCGAGGCGATCGTACTGGCGCAGCGTCTGCGGATGCACGTTGGCGAGCTCGCCGGCCGCACCGACCGAGAAGACGGGCAGCTCGATGTCGAAACCGACTTCGGCGGCACCGTCCAGGTCGGCCCGGCCGGCCACGATCGCCATGGCGCACATTTCATACAGCCGCTTGATCTGCCGTGCGGCGCGCGCTTGGGAGGCTTGGGAAGTCCGCGATGAGCGTGCCATGGCGGTCAGCGCTCCCGAACGAGCTCGTCGGCGAAGTCACCGCACGCCTTGTCGAATTCCTTCGCGGCATGCTTGGCAACGAGGTTCGGATGCTCCGGAACGCGGATCTCCACACGGCCGACCAAATCGCCGTTCTCGTGCGGATTGGCCACGCCCTTGCCTGCGATGCGCACTTCCGCGCCGCTGGACGAGCCGGCGGGCACTTTGAAGGTGATTTCGTTGCCGTCGATGTCCTTCGCCGTCACTTTCGCGCCGTTCACGGCTTGGCTGACGGTGATGGGCAGCGGCATGATGATGTCACGCCCGCGCAGGGTGAATTTCGGGTCTTCGGCGACGGTGATATGCAGGTACAGATCGCCGTTTTTGCCGCCATTGCGGCCCGGCTTGCCCTTACCGGTGAGACGGATCTTCTGCCCGTCGTGCACGCCGGCGGGGATGTGCGTCTTGAACTTCTTGCCGTCCGCGGACAGCGAAACCGTGGCTCCCTTGACGGCCTGGCGGAAGGTCAGGCGGATCTTGGAGTTGCGGTCCTCGCCGTTTTCCGGCTGCGGCTGCTCGTAATCGTCAGTGCCGTAGCGTTCGTAGGCGGAGCCTGCGCCCGGGCCGCCCGCACCGCCGCCGAACATCGAGAAGATGTCGTTGAGGTTCGGATTGCCGCCGCCATTGGTCTGGAAGCGGATACGCGAGCCATTGCTGCCCATGCCTGCGCCGCCGCCGAACATCGAGCCGAAGATGTCGGAGAACGCGCCCGCGTCGAAGCCGCCCTGGCCGGAACCGCCGGCGAAACGCGCGCCGCCCATGCCGAACTGGCGGATCGCATCGTATTTCTGACGATTCTCCTTGTTGCTCAGCACGTCGTACGCTTCGGAGATGTCCTTGAACTTCTCCTCCGCTTCCTTCGTCTTGTTCAGGTCGGGATGGTATTTGCGCGCCAGCTTGCGGTACGCTTTGGTGATTTCGGCGTCGGTGGCGTCTTTGGAGACACCGAGGACCTTATAGAAATCCTTGCTCAGCCATTCATTCTCAGCCATGATGTGCCTCCTTTCGTGAGGTTTTCATGCAGTAAAAAGTACAGTTTTTCAAACTTTCAAACAGTTGTCGTTGAACCGTTGTTTCAGGTAATCGAAGGCCCCTCGTTTTTCAGAGGGGCCCGATTACTCGTCACATGCGTTTCGCGCGGATACGCGGATTGTGCGAATGCGCGATCAGTTCTGCGGAGAAGCCACGACCACACGGGCCGCGCGGATCACGCGGTCGCCGATGCGGTAGCCGGCTTCCACCACGGTGTCGACGGTTTCCTTCTCGGCATTCGGATCCGGCTTGTGCAGGATCGCGTCATGCTTCGTCGGGTCGAAATCCTCGCCCTTTTCGCCGAACTTCTCAACGCCGAACTTCTCGAACGCCTTGTCGATCTTGTTGGCGACGGCCTTGAACGAATCGTCCATTTCGCTGTGTTCGCGAATGCGGTCGATGTCGTCGAGGGCCGGCAGCAGGGCGGTCAGCACGTCGATGATGCCGTGCTGACGGAAGCGTTCCTGCTCCTTCTGCGCGCGGTTGCGGAAGTTGATGAACTCCGCGCGTTCGCGCTGCAGTGCCTCCAAGTATTCGGCGGCTTCCTTCTTGGCCTGGCCAAGGGGGGTCAGCGTATCGTCGGCCTTGCCGTCGGCAGCGCCTGCCTTGTCAGCACCGTCAGCGGCAGCGGAATCGCCATTTTCTTGCGATTGCGCGGCAGCCGGCTGAGCTGCACCTTCCTGCGTTGCGCCAGCGGCGGCAGCGGCGGAATCGGCGGAAGCGCCGTCAGCAGCGGAAGCGGCGGCCGGGGCGGCCTGCCCGGACAGGTCATCCATGTCGGGCAGGTCGTTCAGGTACTCGTCCTTGTTGAAATCGGACATGATTACTTGTTGTCCTTGTCGTCATCGTCCACGACTTCGGCGTCAACCACGTCGTCGTCGGAGCCGTTGGAAGCGGAGCCGGCAGCGCCTGCGCCAGCAGCGCCGGCCGCACCGGCGGCGTCGGCGGCACCCTGCTGTGCGTAGAGGGCCTGGCCGATCTTCTGGGCGGAGGTCATCAGCTCGGTCTGGGCGGACTTGATCTTCTCAATGTCCTCACCCTTCAGGGCTTCCTTGAGCTCGTTGACCTTGTCGGTGACTTCCTTGGCCACATCGTCGGAGAGCTTGTCCTTGTTGTCATTGACGAGCTTCTCGGTCTGATAGGCGAAGGACTCGGCCTGGTTGCGGGTCTCGGCGTCTTCCTTACGCTTCTTGTCCTCGGCCTCGTGGGCTTCGGCTTCCTTGACCATGCGGTCGATCTCGTCCTTCGGCAGGCCGGAACCACCGGTGATGGTCATGGACTGTTCCTTGCCGGTGCCCTTGTCCTTGGCGGACACGTGCACGATGCCGTTGGCGTCGATGTCGAAGGTGACTTCGATCTGCGGGACGCCACGCGGAGCCGGAGCGATGCCGGTCAGTTCGAAGGTGCCCAGCGGCTTGTTGTCGCGAGCGAACTCACGCTCGCCCTGGTAGACCTGGATGAGCACGGACGGCTGGTTGTCTTCAGCGGTGGAGAAGACTTCGGAACGCTTCGTCGGGATGGCGGTGTTGCGCTCGATCAGCTTGGTCATGATGCCACCCTTGGTTTCGATGCCGAGGGACAGCGGGGTCACGTCGATAAGCAGGACGTCCTTACGGTCGCCCTTGATGACGCCGGACTGCACGGCTGCGCCGACGGCCACGACTTCATCCGGGTTCACGGACTGGTTGGCTTCCTTACCGCCGGTGAGCTCCTTGACGAGCTCCTTGACGGCCGGCATACGGGTGGAGCCACCGACGAGGACCACGTGGTCGATGTCGGAGACGCTGATGCCAGCGTCGCGCAGCACGTTGTTGAACGGGGTGCGGCAGCGGCCCAGCAGGTCGGAGGTCATTTCCTCGAAGTGGGCACGGGTCAGGGTCTCGTCCAGGTGCACCGGGGTGCCGTCAGGGGTCATGGCCAGGTACTGCATGGAGATGGAGGTGCTGGTGGAGCTGGACAGTTCCTTCTTGGCCTGCTCGGCGGCTTCCTTCAGACGCTGCAGGGCGATCTTGTCCTTGCTCAGGTCAACGCCGTACTTGTTCTTGACTTCGCCGACGAGCCAGTCGATGATCTTCTGGTCCCAATCGTCGCCGCCCAGGTGGTTGTCGCCGTTGGTGGCCTGCACCTGGATGGTGGAGAAGCCGTCGTCGTCCTTGCCGATTTCCAGCAGGGACACATCGAAGGTGCCGCCACCGAGATCGAAGACCAGGATGCGCTCGTCTTCCTTGCCCTTTTCAAGGCCGTAGGCCAGTGCGGCTGCGGTCGGCTCGTTGATGATACGCAGGACGTTCAGGCCCGCGATGGTGCCGGCGTCCTTGGTGGCCTGACGCTGGGCGTCGTTGAAGTATGCCGGGCAGGTGATCACGGCGTCGGTGACCGGTTCGCCAAGGTAGGCTTCGGCGTCGCGCTTCAGCTTCATCAGGACCTGGGCGGAAATCTCCTGCGGGGTCCACTTCTTGCCGTCGATCTCAACGGTCCAGTCGGTGCCCATGTGGCGCTTGACGGAGCTGATGGTGCGGTCGACGTTGGTGACGGCCTGGCGCTTGGCGACTTCGCGACCAGGATTTCGCCGGACTTGCTGAAAGCCACGACCGACGGTGTGGTGCGAGCGCCTTCGGCGTTCACGATAACGGTGGGCTGGCCACCTTCAAGAGTTGCGATGCAGGAATTGGTGGTACCCAGATCGATGCCAACTGCGCGTCCCATAACTTGTCTCCTTTGTAGATAGGTTCGCTATGCGTTTTCTGTTCTGTTCGTTCTTTCGCCCGAGTTTCGGTTTGCCGTCTCTCGAACTTTCCAAAACTTGAGCCTACACCACTCAACTTTGAATCGCAAGCGATTATTCCCAAATCTACAAAAAAGTTGAGCTCTCTTCGCTCAACTTTTTGCCGGGTGCAATCTTAAGCGCAATCTCAGGACACGATTTCAAGGTTCGATCGTCATCGAAAGCAATCGAAAAACGCAGATAAAAATCCGGACCACACTGTGATGTGTGCGATCCGGATCCAATCTGCGATCTTCAGATCACTTCAGATTTTCAGCGGCCGATCTTGGCGGTCTTGACACGCACGCCGGAGACCGGAGTGGAGCCGTCGGAAGCGGAGACCACGTTGCCGGACTTGTCCTTGAGCTCGTAGGAAAGCACTGCATCGCCGTTGAATCCGGTGGATTCGGCCACATACTTGCCATCGGCGAGCCTGACTTCGTCTTGGCGTTGCCGTTGCCGATGGCTGCAATGCGCCGAGCGTCGCTACGGATGCGACCGCTGCGATTGCGCCCTTCAAAGCTTTGTGCTTGCCCATGTTTCTCCTTTCTTCAGTCTGCGCTGTATTGCAATCTCCACGCTAGGTTTCGTAAACCAACTTCCGAGACGTTTTAGACGAACGAAACGTGAACTCTCGTCTTCACAAAGTGAATACTTATCTCAAACCCTCTTTCCGTCAACCGTCATCCCCAATATCCCCTCAAGGCTGAATCATGACTCGTGCTTTTTGCTGCATGATGCGCAAACGGTCAGGCGGAGGTGCGGCAAGTCAGGCGGAGACTTGGCCGGTATGAGCGGAGCGGGTGGCTTTCACGGCCACAAACATGGACCGCACCAGCAGCACGCACAGGTAGCAGGCGAACAGAATCGAGCGACGCGGGGCGAGACTGCGCCCGCTATCCACGTACCAAATGGCGCGGTAACGGCAGCCACCAAGCCAATAATCAGCGCGGCCTTTACATGCACCAGCCTTCGTTTCAGGTTTGCCACGCTTGTGGTAATCGAGTTCGGAAACATGGCCAGCAGCGACGTGCCTCGCGCAATCAGATCGGAAGCGCCGAACAGCATCGATAGTGCGGGCACGGCGAGCGCCCCGCCTCCAATTCCCAGCAGTCCCGCCAAGATGCCAATCACCACGCCCAGCAGCACCAGGCAAACTCCGGTCAGCGCACTCATCGCAATGTGCTGATCTCGCGACGGCACAAAACTAATCTGATTGATCACCACAAACACGAGAAACGCTACGAAAATCCACCGCAGCACCAATTCCGGCAGCCGTGACAGCAGCCAACTGCCGATCTGTCCGCCAATGAACATGCCGCAGAACAGCAGAGCTGCGGCGAGCCAGTCGACGTGCCCGCCGGTCGCGTACGAAATGACGCCGGAAATGGAGGTCGGCACGATCGCCAGCATGGACGTGGCGGCCGCGTGGCGTTGAGATAGCCCCAGCCAGACGAGCGCGGGCACGATCACCGTGCCGCCGCCAATGCCGAACATGCCCGACAGCACCCCCACCAACATGCCGACCACAATCAGCACGATGATGCTGCGCGCCGACCCGTCAAGCGCCGTCTCCCCCGCTCGCGATTCCATCTTTTGCGATTCCGTCCGTACGGCATCCGCCCGATCCGCAGTTTCCCCTTCATCACACATGGCAGCTCCTTCCACGTCTTCCGCGCCCGATACTACCCACCTGCCGCGCGCAGTAATCAGCCGATTCCATAATTTTGCGATTTCGCCGCCGCAGCGCCCGGTTCACGCGCTTTCTCGCTTATAGATGGCGGCCCCTTGCGGAAACAAGACATCTAGGGGGCATGCATGCTACCCCCTAACGACCTATTGCCCAAACCGACCCGCCACCTATAAGCGAGATACCACCGGACGCCCGGCCGAATCCGCCATCTATAAGCCAGATACCCAGCCAAAACCACGACCGCACGCCTACACCCACGCCTACACCGGCACACCCGCGCGCCTACACCCACGCAAGACCCATTGCACACACCCCCGTACGCACACGACCGCGCGCGGACCGGCAAAATCGCAAGTCATGAGCGAAAAGGGGCATCAAAAGCGTCCGAAACAGGCCGAATCACACCCCCATCCGCTCACAGACAAGCAAAACCAGCCCAACTCACAAGTCGTGAGCAAAAGGGAGGCCACCCAACATCAAAACAGCCCGAAACATCCAGAATCGTACCCCCATCCGCCCACAACCACGCCAAAACCGTCAAACCGCAAGTCATGAGCAAAAGGGGCATCAAAAGCGTCCGAAACAGGCCGAATAATACCCCCATCCGCTCACAACCCATGCTTCAGCACGATTCAGGCCATATGCGCACCGCAACAACACCCCTGCGCAACATCAGACATGCACACGCACGCAAACACAAGTACACACACTGAAACGCAACACGTACCACAAGCACACAAACACCACGCACCACATACCGAGCACGACCAGACGCACACCCCCGCACACCGGAGAAGCGATGTCACCGGCCTGCGGCGGCGCTAGGCTAGACACTACCCCCGAACACCAGACGAATGGCGCGCGCCGGCCCCGGCGCACAACCCGTGCCGCACAATCCAGGAGCGTCGCCATAGCCGCGCGAGCCCCACAAAAGCGCAGCCAGCCACAAACACGAGCAGTCCGATCACCGCAGCCGCCACGGCTGTCATTTCGCCCGGCTCGTCGTATTGCGTCTTGTCTGGCACTTTCGGATTCGGAATCCGGTGCCCGCGCACGAGCAGCCTGTGTGAGTTGACACCGTACGGCGTGCACGTGATCAGCGTCGCGTAATCGGCCCCGGACTCAATATTCAGCTTGCTGATTTCGCTCGGCAGCACCACTGAGATCTGGTCCACTTGGTACGTGTAGGTTTCGTCGAGCACGTGGAATGCGAAGGTATCGCCTTTTTGCAGCTCGTCCAAGCCGGTCAGCAACCGGGCGGACGGCAGGCCGGTGTGCCCGGAGACCACCGCGTGCGTGGTCGCTCCGCCTACGGGCAGCGATGTGCCGGCCAAATGTCCGGCGGCGATCTGCAATACGCCGTCACTTGTGCCGTGATAGACGGGCAGTTTCACTTTGATGCGCGGGATGGTCACGTATCCCATGATGCCGGTGCCGGTCACGTCGAGCGTTTCATCATATTCGCGCTTCTGCGCGTCGGTCATGTGCCACCGATCGCCGTTCGCGGCGAGCCGTTCGTTGTATTCGTGCGCCGCTTTCAGCATGGCCTTGCGTTCGGCGCCGGACATGTCTTTGGTTTGTTCCACGTAGCCTGCTACGGCGTATGACTGGTGCATGCGGTTCCACCAGTCGCTGAATGTCGGATACGCGATGAGACCCAGCGCACCGATCATGGCGATTGCGGAGATGGCAATCATCACATTGAGCAGCGCATTCGATTTCTTATGCTTGGCAGCCGGTTTAACCTGCGCACCCGGTTTAACCTGCGCATCCAATTCGACTTGCGCAGCTGGTTTGGCGTCCGATTCATCCGTCACGTTATTTATGCTACGCCCGCTTCCGCAAAGCCGTCTTGGCAACGATCAGCAGCACCAAGCCCGCGCCCAAGATGGCCACGGCAATCCAAGCGGCCTGCTGCACGTCGGCGCCGGTGTGCGGCTGGTCCGGCGTGGTGGGTGGCGTGTGCGTGTTGGTGATTTCAGTGGAGTCGCCTTCCACATCGGAGATGGTGGTGTAGCCGTCGGGCACCGCCGCTTCGACCACGGTCCATTCGTGGTCTGCATCGAGCGCTGTCCACGAATGCGTCCACTTGTTGGACTCGTTCAGCTTCACGTTTTCCACGGGCTCGCCGTCGCGCAGGAGTTTCACGGTGATGGATTCGGGGCGCTTGCCGTCGGAATTGTTCCGGTCATTCCAGATTTTGCGCACGGTGCGTTCCACGGTTTTCGGCGGTTGCGCCACACATTCGGTTTTCGGTTCGATACTCAGCACACGCGACCCGCCGGAGACGCCGTCTTCGGGCACTGCGACGAGCATGCTGCCGGAAGAGCACGTCCATGTCTGGTTCTTTCCGGAGGCGTTGGCGACCTTCACGTCAACGCTGTCGGACACGGCCAAGTACAGGCCGTCGGACAGTCCGGTGAAGGTCAGATGCCCGGAGGTGTTGGTGACGCCGGTTGCCGTGGCGTCGGGCTTGTTCACTGCGATGAGTCCGGCGAGCGTGTTGGCCATGTCTCGCCACACCTGCGCGTCCTTGCCGGTCATCTTCGACCAGTCGACGGGGTAGGCGGTGGAGTCGGTGAACGGTGCGACGGGTTCGAAGGTGGCGCCGCCGCTTGCCGGGATCTGTCCGACTTTGTAGAGGTTGAAGCTGGCGTCCGAAATGGCGAAGTTGGTAGAATCGTCGCCAGTTTCGGAGTCCGAGCTCTTATGGTGGTACGAAATGGCGATGCTGCCGCTGGCAGAGTCTGTTGTTGGAGCCGCGACGGCATCGCGAGTAGTGAATGCACAGGCTGCCGCGGCGAATGTGGCGGCGATTGCGCAGCATGCGGCGATGACGCGGCTTGCGATCGTGCGTTCCTTCATTGCCGACCCCTCTTCTGTGGATTGGAAAGTAAGCATGTTTGATTCGCCCCCAACGGCAAACCGGAAAATATATGGAGCCAGGCTGGATACTCAAGAAAATTAGGCAGTGTACAAGGGATTGAGGTGGTCCAGCCCAGCATATGTGGGTTCAGTTATTATTTTAATTTTCAGTTTTTAAATTATGTATTGCGATTCCCGTAAGCCGCTGCTGACTTGCGTCAACGCGGCTCACGGGTTTCGATGGTTACTTCAGATTCTTATGGAATCCGGAGGATCAGGCATTGCGACGACGCAGAGCCATCACCAGGGTCGCGCCAGCAAGCACGAACACGGCGATACCAGCCACGTACAGCAGCACGGTGCCCATGCCACCGGTGGACGGCAGGTTGGAGCCCTTCTGGTTCACAACATCGGCGGTAACCGTACCGGTAGTGGTGTTGCCGGCAGTGGTGTTGATCTTGAGCACCGTAAGCTGCGGGTTGTCAGACTCGACGTCATGGTCAGCGGTGATTTCGAAGAGCGTGTCGGCGGCGGTGTTGAAGCCTGCCGGAGTCTTGGTTTCCACGAGCTTGTACTTGCCGTCATCAACGCGCTTGAAGGAAGCGGTGTACTTGCCGCCCTCGGTCTTGGTGATGGTCACCTCGCCACGGTCAATGGTGTAATCGTTCGTGGTGCTATCGAACTTGTAGAGCTTGAACTTCGGCAGATCGTTCTCAGCCGGGGTGCCACCGTTGAAGGTCTTGTTGATGTCCAGCTGGTAGGTGAACACAATGACCTTGTCGGTCGGGGTCTTGCCGGTTTCGCCTTCGCCGCCAACATTCGGGTTGTTGGAGAACTCAAGGGAAGCCTCATTCGGGTTGCCCGTAAAGCCGATCACAGCGTTCTCGTTCAGCGTGGACGTGTATTCGACGGTGAACTTGCCACCGGCGGCAACGGTGATTGCGTTGTCTTCAGCATCCTTGACGGCCTTCGCGTCAGCGATGGTGATGTCGAAGGTGTCCTTATCTTCGGGATTCTCAGTGACAGTGTAGGAGCCAGCGCCAAGAGTCTTGTCGCCGTACTTGACGACCACGGACTTCTTATTGAAGGTCAGGCCAGCGGACTGCTGATCGTGGAAGACCAGCTTGTAGGTCTTGTAGGCTGCGAAGTCTGCTTCGTTCGTCGGCAGGGTAGCGGTCAGCTGGAACGGCACTTCGTCGTTCACATCGTAATCGGCGGAATCCTGCCAGTTGGTCTTATCACCAGTGGAGTCGTTGACGTCCTTGACCTTCTTTTCGAGGTCGGCTTGTCGGCCTTACGGTTCACGGTCACCGGGCCGTTGACCTGGACGATGAACAGCGTTGCCGCGTCGTTGCCGGTCACAGCATCCTTATCCTTAAGCAGGTAGTAGCCAGCAGGAGCGGGCAAAGCCGTCTCGGCGGAAACCTCGCCATAGGCAGTACCAGCCAAATCAACGTACGGGGTGATGGCTGCCAGCTTTGCCGTGTTGTCAGCATAAGTACCCTGAGCAATCTCAGCAGCAGCATCGGCAGCGGACTTGTTCGCCGTATTGTTCTTGTTGAAGTTCTGGCCGGCCTTGATATTGCTCAGCGTGCCTTCGCTCAGATCGCCGGTGAAGACCTGGTACACGGAGTAGGTGTGCGTGTCGGTCGTCGGCACGGTGATGTCGTAGTTGTTTTCAGCCGCCATGGCGGTGGAGGCACCGGCGAAACCGGCGACGGCCATCGCCGCGGTGGCTGCCACAGCGACGAGGCCTTTGAGAACCTTATTCATTGTTCTCCCTTTCTTTCTTGTTTGAAATCTTGAATCTTCAGTTATGTGTGTTCAGTTATTGCCTAGTGGGCATTGGGTCGCTACGCTACGGTCCAGTCCCCCTTCTCCTAGACGAGTTCATCATTGCCGCCTCCTGACCTTGAGGGCCATTCCAGCCGCAACAACACCTATCAACGCAGCCACCAAAGCCGCCGCGTAAATCCAATAATCGCCAGCTCCACCAGTCCCCGGCAGAATCACACCCGGCTTGTTCTTGATGTTGCCACCATTGACAGTGAACGTGGTCTGCTCGTTGTAAGCGCTTGTACCTTCAGTATTGAAGTCGGTGTTCGCGTACCAATTGCCAGCGATGTTGCCGCCTTCCAGCGGGCCAATACGGAACTTGTGAGGAGTGTTATCAAGATCGTAGCCATCAGGCGCTTTGGATTCGACGAGTTCGTACTCACCCCAGACCAAGCCGCTGATCTTGAATTTGCCGGAGTCGCCATCCAAATCAACATATGCACCAGTCTGGGTGGAGCAATCGGCGACGTTGTTCTCGTCGTTCACGCAGTCGGTGACAGTGCCAAGCGTGGCATCCGCATCGATGTACTTGGCCACGCCATTCTCCCAAGAGAAGGTCTTCGTCTGCTTGAGGGTCCACTGGGAGCCGGGAAGCGGTTTGGCATTGTTGGAGTCCGAAGACACCTTGGTCCAAGTCACGGCACCGGTTTTACGAGTGTTTGCGATCTTGTTGCCAGTGTTACCTGCGCCAAACGCCGGGCTCCAAGTAGCGGTTCCGTTGGCGATGGTGATCGTGTACACCGTATCGGACACTTCGTAACCGTTCGGCGCGGCCTTCTCCTTCAGCTGGTACGTGCCATTCGCAAGGTCGGAAACCTTGAACTTGCCGGCCTTGGTATCTTCATCCTTCTTGCTGGAAACAGTGCTGTTTTCCAGCACGTTCACCACATTGCTTTGGGTCCGCAACACGGAGGCGACCGCGCGATGCTCGCCTCTGCGGGCAGCAACACGACGGCTACTGTATGCGGCGGTGGAGGTGACGGCGCAGCCGGAAGGCGCAGTGTCAAGTATCTCAGTTGCAGTGTTCAACGTCACAATGTCGCCACCGTTGAACGCAAAACCACTGTTTGCACCGGGACGATAGAAGGATTGCGCCGTAGTCCATCCTGCCTTATCTCTGCGGATTCGGAAACTGGCGCTAGCAGGCATGACTTCATTGATGGTGTACGACACGTAACCATTGCAGCCACTGGCAACCGTCATCTCTTTTCTGTTCGGCGGATCGCCGCTGTCCGACGGCCAATTGCCATTTGCTGTCTTCCACTCAAGAAACAGCTTCTGACCATTATTCTGGTTGAAGGCATCTTGCATCTTGAAGAACACCGTGGTGGTGGTTGCCGGCGGCTTGGTCACGTTCACCCTCAGGGTGACGTATTTTCCGGTACGAGTTTCTTTCGCCGTAATCGTCACCGTCGAAGAAGTCACCTTATTCGCGGTCAACGTGACGCTTGTGCCGGTGGTGGTGCTCAACGAGACGTTATCCGCATTGTTGGAAGTGGACCATTCAACAGTGTTGCCTTCAGGAGCCACGGAAGCAGTCAGCTTGAGGGTCTTGCCCTTCTCAAGACTGATTTCCCGACCATTGGTATAGCCGTTAATCGACACGGAAGTCTCTACGGTCACGCCGGAAACATTGACAGTGAACGATGCAGTGACATTACCATCAGCCGACTTCACGGTAATAGTGGTATTGCCATTGCCGGTCGGAGTGACCAAACCGTTTTCGCTCACTGCCGCCACGGCGCTGTCGGCAGACGACCACGTCAGCTTCGCATTGTCAATGAGCGTACCGTTCTGGTCATAGGCCACCGCGTGGAATTGCTGCGCAGTGCTGTTCGTAAACGACGCGGAAACCACTTCGTTATTATTCACATCAAAGATCTTGACGGACTTGACCTCTGTACCGGACTGGTCGTCAGTAATGTTCCAAGACTGCTCAGCAGTATTGCCATTCATCCTGGAGAGCGTCCACGTCGAACCGGCCAGCAACGTGTTGTTGTCGGTGCCGTCAACCTTCTGCCATGTAATCGAAGAGCCCGTCTTCTTATTGACGATCTTGCCGCCAGTCAGCAGTTTATCCGCTTCTCCGGTGAGTTCAGTGCCGTTACTGTTAAAGACATGAACAATGTTTTTTGCGGCTTCGGTAGTGTCACTAGTATTGATCTGGTAAATGTTGGTGTTCTGCGCATAACCTTCAGCCGTACCCGATTCCTTCAGGAAATAGGTGCCGTTCTTGGCGAGGTTGCCCAGCTGGAACGAACCTTCCGCATCAGCATCATCGTTCCAACCGCCATCTGCGATGGTGGCGAGAGCGTTCGTACCGTTTACCGCATCGTCCTTCTTGCCATACACGGTCCAGCTGGTTCCGCCGAGAGCATTGTGCCCAGCGGTGTCATCCACCTTGTTCCACGCGATCGCGGCGCAGGAAGTGGAGTACGAGCCGTTCCATGGCAGATTATGACGCTCCTGGTCCATATCCAGAGCCGAAGCGGAATGGCTACGTTCGTAGTTGATGAACGGATAGAATTTGCCGTCCTGACCGGTATTGCCTACCGCGTCAGGGTTGTACATGGCGAACGATCCACCGACCCATACGCGACCGTTGGTACTCACATGCGATTCAAAGCTGCCGTTCGGTACGAGAATGCTACCGAGCATGCCCGCAGCCGGGTCATCGTTGGTTTTCATGGAGAACGAGCCATCCCATACGTCATCATTCTTCTCAGCTGCAGAATTCTTGGCACTACGAGTCGTAGTACCCGAACCCTGACCACCTCGGATGACCACGTTGCTCGCATCCGCGAAGTTCCACATGATCTGCTGAGCACGCTTGACGTAGGCAGGGTCCATATAGAGACCGCCCAACTCCACGGTCTGATTATTCATATCGGTCCACCAGAACCGCCAACCCATTGTGGAAGTCCACATTCCCACCGGTCACATTAATGACCACGGAAGAAGTGTCCGGAATATTCGAGAAGCTAAAGCTCACGCCGGTATACGACGAGGACTCGTTAAGCATGTTTGCCGGCAGATTGAACACCTGCATGGAGGACGTGCCATTGCCTACAAACTTGATGATCTTCTCATGCACGTTGTTGATGGTGAAGGTATAGCTTCCATCGAACTTCGTGCGAACAAGGCCGTTTTGATTTTCGTTATCTGACAAGATTGTCGCATCAGCCACGTAGACGCTGCTCGACTGCTGCTTGCTGAGGCCGCTCAGATTCCCCGACAGCGTCTTGATATAGGAGCCGAACTCGGTGAATGTCTGACCGGTGGAACCTATCTGATCATCATTCTGATTCCAGTTGACAGTACCGCTTGTATCGCTCAGCACGTAAACGGAGTTGCGATTGTCGTACTTGTTCTTATCGGTATTCTGCGAGCCGTAAGACGCACCGAGAATGTCGTTGGACGAACCGCCGTACACGTTGGTTGAAGCGCCAGCAATGTTAGCCGTATAACGTGGCTCCGAAGTCTTGGTCTGGCCGACCCATCCGGCATTACCCCAAGCCTGCGCACCGCCGACCCAACTGATGTCGTTATCGGAGCTATTACCTCTCACCTCAAGCGTGGAGGAACCTGTTGCCGGACGATACTGACCGCCAAAGCCCACAATGCCAAAACGGAAGCCTTTGTAGTCTTTTATATAACCATTCTTCGCGCCATCTTTATCCGTGTAATACGAAGTCCATAGCCCCTTAAGCGGATGCATAAGCAACTTGCCGTTCACAGCGGTCAGACCTTCGGCCTCGGCAGCGTATGAACCGAACGGCCCATTGACGTTATTCATATTGCCGGATGAGGCTTTCCGGCCTACATACATATCACCGCCAACATATGTGGCGATTCCGGAATCCACAGTTCCGCTACCTGTATCGGTGCCGAGGGAAATGCTGGTAGGCGTGCAGATTGCGCCGTCATTGTGACTTTCATCAGCTTTGGCATTGTAGGCGGGGAGGAGGGAAGTTACTGCTACGGTGGCCATCATGGCTACCGCTATGGCGGCAGCGGTCAGGGAGCGGGTACGCGAAAGCGCGCAACCGGTTGCCGATCGCGTTCCTGCATAGTGTCGTGGTGCGTTGCCGGCACCATTACGCCATTGCCTCATCTTGTCCCCTATCCGCAAAGTGTTCACCCTTCTGAGCCCCTCAACTCGAGGGTTGATATCCTTTGCATAATGCCGTTATCACTTCTGTTTTACGTATAGCTTCTGCGCTGTTCCCATCTCCGGCAACACAGCCGGAAACCTCTGTTTACCCTTTTCTCTGACCTACGGTTTACTATGATAACCTTTGCAGTTATGAAAACAAAATGAAACAGAAAGAACCACACCC